>JAABUQ010000098.1_pt1 | contig 167804 bp, 109 predicted proteins | sample 5560001 | NCBI WGS metagenome assembly JAABUQ01 (sample SAMN10711888, study PRJNA513371) | rock metagenome | isolation source: Antarctica rocks | place: Antarctica: Victoria Land, Finger Mt nord | collected 2015-12-18
ATTTAATCTTAATTCATTTAATCTTAATTCATTTAATCTTAATTCATTTAATCTTAATTCATTTAATCTTAATTCATTTAATCTTAATTCATTTAATCTTAATTAATTTAATCTTAATTAATTTAATCTTAATTAATTTAATCTTAATTAATTTATTTTGCATTCTAACGCATTAGAATATTTTTATTAATATATTCTTGTTTTAATTTGTTGTTTGAATGTTCTTTATAACTTAATCTCTTAGTATTTAATATTTATTTCGAAGTCTTTACTATTTACGTCAATTCTAAGAAGACTTATAATAAATAGCAAGTTTCTTAATATTGTTACTTCGTTAATATTTGACGTTTTGCAAAAAGCTAATATTTAAATTGTAAATTACTATTTTTGCGTTAACTCTAATATATATATATATTGTCTTAATAAGTTTATAATTATTTAATTATAATTTTGATATTTATAGCTTATTTGTACTTTTTTCGTTATTTATATTCTTTGAAATATTATTTATTAACAACTTATTATAGTATTACTTATAACAATTTTTAACTTTATTAATAAAAATAATATATATATTTGAATTAAAATATTTATCAAGCAAGTCTTTTTTCTATTTTACAAGTATATTATTAAGCGATCTTTTACTTAAGTATTAAAGTTTGTTTAACAAAATAATATTCTTTTCAAGTCTAGAAAGACAACGCTTGTTTTAAAATAATATTTAAGTTAAAATGCATAAACTTTGTTTGTATTTTGCAACAAAAATTTTAAAATTTTATAAAATTTTATAAGCACTTTATATTTATTAAATATCTTAATAAAGATACAATTATTTATATTAATAACTTCGATATTAAAGTTGTATTAAAAGAAGAGCTTACAAAGAAAATAAGAAGACAAAATTATAATATTAAGCTTTAAAAGTATTCTTTATTAATAGATTTCTTTTTTGTTTCTTTTAGCTCTTTTTTTGTTTTATTTTTCTTCTTTATTTTGTTTTCTTTCTATTAATTTGTTTTTAAGTTTGCGTTAAGCAAATTTGCAATCAATTGTATTTTATTTCGAAAATTTTTTCTTATACTTTTGTACAAGCTTAGAGCTAAATAGCTCTTTATAGTTATATCTAGAATTTGTTTGCAATTTAATAACTTTTGTTTAAACTCTCTTTAAATTTAAATTTAAATATACAATATTTCTTGCAACAAAGTTAATTAAGTTTTAAGATACTATGTATTAAATAATTTTATTACTTTATTTAAGAACAACAATTTGCGCAACAAGATTGCTACAATTAGTATATATATCGAAATTATATTAAAGTTTAATATTAATTACAAGATAATATAAGTAAATTAACTTTTCACTTTTGTATTGTAATCTACTTAAAGAATAAAAGAAGCGCAAAAATACACGATTAATATTAATTTTAAAAATAATTTGTTGGGTTTTCTTTCTTTTGATATCTTCAAATTAATAAAAACTCTATTATATTGTTTAGCAAAGTTGTCGAAGAAAACTAATAAAATGTTTAGTATATTATAATATTCTTTTTATTTCACGTCTTTAAAACTAATATTGTATTACTCTAGATTCGAAGCTTTTTATCTCTAAATTTTTAAATCTTTAAACAACAAATAATCAACAAATAATTTTTCTTTATTTAAGAAAACTATGCAAAAAATATATTAAGAAATATTGTCGACAATATTTCGAACAATTAAAACAACATTTAATTTAAACTTAAGATTGTAGTTGAAACTAATAAAAGAGAAATAGAGATTATTTTTGTTGTCGCGGCAAATACAAAGTAAAAAAACAAGAATATTAGAAAGATTATAAAAGACAAAAACAATAAAGCGCAAAGCAAAGTTTTATATATTGAGTTAATATATTATTTCTTTGTTTACGTATTAAAATTAACTTAAATACTAGAGTTAAAACAACGCAAATTTGTTAATTCTATAACCATTTTGTTAACGATATATAAAAGTGCGCTATATATTTTATAAAACTAGTTTTTGCAAAAATTAATAAAAAAGTTATATATTTATTGTTAAATATATTGTTGCTTATCTCTATTAATAATATTCGATTGTCTAATTTATAGTTAGAGCTTATATAAGTATTTAAGATTTTTATAGTGTTTTTGTAAAAAACAAGATAGATTTGAAGAAAATGATATATGTTAACTTAATTAATAATATAAAGATTAATAATATTTATCTATAATTATCGAAGCAATTGTTGTTGTTGTTTTTCAAATTTATCTATAATATCGATTAAAAGATTTTTTTTTTCAAGTAGAAAATAAAGTTTGATGTTTATTGTATTTGTTTCTACTAAGTATTCAAGACTTTTACTTGTTTTTTAATTAATACTTTTAATATTTAATTAAACATTTGTTCGTGCAAACTCGACTTCAATTATTATAATTATTATTTTATTAAAAATAAATTTTATTTGTAGTTTTAGATATAACACGTTAATATTCGCGATTAATATTAAGCTATTATTAAAACTATCGATTTAGCAAAGCTAAATATTACACTTCTATGTTTTTATAAATTGTTTAAAAAACTTAAAATAAAACTTTTAATTAAGTTAAGAAATCGACTTTAAATAATTTAAGATTTTTATATTTATTTAACTAGAAGCTTAGCAATCAATTATTTTAAACAAAAACATATTTTAATTTTAACAAGCACTAAAATATAATTGTTAATACTATGTTATAACAATAAATTACTTAGAGCTTATAAAGATCTTATATCTATAGTAAGATTATTAATATTTATAATTACTTTTTGTAGAAAAATACAAAGAAAATAAGAAAAATATAATAGATTGATTGTTTTTTTTGCGACTTCTTTAATGTTAATAAATCTTATAACGTCGAAATTTCAAAAAAAGAATTTAAAAAGTTTAATAGCAAATAAAGAATAATAAATCGAAGTTTTAATCTTAATTGTAGCTTTTATTCAATATTAATAGATATTTTATTTCTATTATTATTGTTAATTATAACAATATTGCAAGCTCTTAAGCGCATTAGAGTTTCGAAGCATTTATATTATATTTCTTAATTAATTATTATAGACGCGATAAAGAAAATTATTAAAAAGCTTTAAGTAACTATTAACAAAAAAATTAGAAAAGAGACAAATATATTTAGTTAACTTTTTGCGAAAATTGTGCTATGTGTTATTATTTAATATTATAAAAAAAATTGCTAATTCGAAGATTGTTGAATCGAATTTAAGAGATTGTATCGAAAATTGTTTTTGTTCTATTCTTAAATAACTTTGTATTAGTTATAGATTATTAATAATTAAGTAAAAAAGTATGCGTTTATAACAATTTGAAGAATAGCAATCTATTTAAAATTAAAATTGCTATAAACAGATTTATTCTTAACAACATTTAAAGAGATTAACAACATTAGAATTTAAGAGAGTCTACAAAGAAGCTTGTTTGCCTTATATTTATAATAATATATTGATTGTAATTAAACGTAATGTCAATCTTATTAAGCAAAAGATAAAACAAACGAATGTTAAAATAAAGAGTATATATATAAACTTAATTATTAATGAAATATAAAATTATTGCTTCTTAGCAAACTTTTATTTATACTTTATTTAGAACATCTTAAAATTAAAAGTTATCAAGCTGTTTCTTAAATTGTATTTTTATACCCCAATATTTGTTATATTTTTATTTCTTAAAATAATATTAATAGTAGAACGCGTAAATCGATGCTCTAATTTAGCTCTATTATTTATAAGAATCGAAGTATTTATCAATTTAATAAATTAAGTATAGTATTTGATACACTTTGTAATTAACAAATATTAACTTCTTTTATATAGTTTTTTAATAAACATTTTATATTAAGTTGATGTATCCAAATATATTACAATAGTTAAATAAAGCGCAACGTAATAATTGGCACGTTCATACTTAAAAAAAATATAGAAATTGGCAATATTTTAGCTTATAATTAATTAAATACTCTTATTAATATAACAAGTTTTATAGAAATAGTATTAAATCTTTAGCAAACAATAGTTGTTATTGTATTTAGATTTATTATTAATTCGAAGTTAAATAGATAGATTTTTAAGCTCGCTTACTATTAAGACAATATTAATAGAGTATTCTATTGTTAGATTGATCGTCGGGCCAAGTTATGATACCACCCCTTTGACTCGACCCGACGCCAAGATTGGGTCGTAACGATTTTTTGAATTCAAATCGCTCAAAGTAGATTAGCGCGAAGCGCGCTAAACTACTTATAGTAATCGACTAAACTACTTTGAGCGATTCGATTCTTCGATTTTTTTTGACTCGAGTCTTGGCATTTGCACGTGACATTTCCGGGTTAGCGCGACCAGTCTATTCAAGAGAAATATTACGAAAAGTTATATTAATAGATTTGATGCAAATATTAAGCTAAGAGACTTAGCGAACTATATAAGTTTTAAAAATAGAAATATTTAACTAAATATACTAAATTAAATATAATATAATATTCTAAACAACAAATTAAAAGAGATCGAGATTATTGTTAAATTTAACATAGTCAATATAGTAGATAAGTATTATATAATATACTATAGAAATGTAATAAAAGTATGTAAGATTGTATACGAACATGTAACAAGACGTCGTTACATCGACGCACTAAAGACGAGACAACATAATATGTAGAATTGCAATTTAAAGAAACGTTAATTTGTAAAAATTCTAAGAGAAAATCCTTAGAAAGAAAACTTTGCACGATGTTAAGTCATTATTACGATAACTTGACACTAATAATGTGTTCGTTAATTATTAAGAATTAACATTACAACTGTCTTCTTTTTTTGAATTTGAATTCTCAAGATTAATGTATTATAACAACGATTTACTTGCGCGATTACGTCGATCTTTTATCAAGTTTTTTTCAAAATTTTCTAAGATTTAATTAGATAACAAGCAATATTTTATGTTTTTATGTGCGACGCATTTTCTAATTTATGTATCTTCTTGTCAAAATTCGAGAGCGTCTATAAAAGAGATTTTTTAATTTCTTTATTTATTTTTCTTAGACATTCGAAAAAGAGTTAAGAAGCGACGATAACTTTTCTCGTGTATTATTGCGAGATGTTATGCTATTCGTTTTAAGCGTCTTATAGTGTATTAACTTTAAATCGACGAATAAAGAAATCTTTTGTTTTTTTGTTTTAAAGTGTAAATACGTTTTTAATCGCTATGTTGTTGCGTCGTTATCGCGACAAATACTCGACAATAATGTATCGCAATTTATTTAAATCTTATAAATTCTAAGTTTAGCTTAACTTATTATTTAAGTAAATTATCTCGATTTTTTTTGTTTAACTTAATCGAATTAGCGCAGTTAATTTGCAAGTAATATTTATTAACAATATTACTATAATTTCTTTCTTTCTATATTATTTTTCAATTTATAGTTGATAAATAAATGCAACGTTCTTTAGATTGTTCTAATGCTAACAACAATGTTGCGCACAAATCTCGCATTTAATGTAAGTTTTCTTAGTTATTTTGACGTATCGCAATTTCTTTTCAATAGAAATAATTGTAAATTTTTACTAATTTTTCGTTATTGTAATAACAAATCAATTACGTAAGCGATACTTTAACAAGATCTTGCTATAAGTAATATTAATAAAAACAATAATATTAATCGAAATAACTCTTTTTGTTCTTCTTGTTCGCGCGCAAGCGCAACGTTTCTTTCTTTCTTGTTCTTGCTATTTGCGATGTCTTGTTTGCATCGATAAAAATGTTAATTATTAAATACGTTTTCGACTTTTGTTTGCTTTGCGATCTAATAATATACAATATATTAAATAAAAGAATATTCGTTATAAATATTGCGATTTAAAGTGCAAGACTATAAGTTGTCTATATACTTTTATATTTGATTTAATTCGTCAATGTGTTCTTATTGTTATTTAATATATTAGATGAGTTAACATTTTATTAAAGTTTAGCATGCGTATCTTTAATAAAAACAATGCTAAAATTGATTAGATTGCGTTCGCTTCGCAAATGCGACATTGTCTTACTATTATATACGCATAACAACAAAAAACAAATTGATTTTGCGTTTGATTTACGAGAATCTTCTAATTAATATTAATGTATAGCTAGATTATTTATGCGATATTTAGCAAGAAATGTTCGACGTAATGCGTTATAAAACAAATCTTAATACTTTTTTTTTAAAGGAGTTAGACAAAAGCAATAAATTCGTATCTAACGATATTGTTGCAAACAATAAATTTGAGAATTTATAAATTTTGCGTAATATAATAACTTTATTAAGAACGACATTATTTGTCTCGTTTTTATTAATTAGATTTCTTTGAAAAAGAGCAACATAAATGTTTAGACAAGACTTCTCTTATATACTATAGTTATATCGATAACTTACATGCTTAATTCGAATATGTCGAATTACTTACTATTAAATAAGAGTATTTAAAATAAGCAATTTTCTTGTTCGATAATATAAAAGTTAATAATTAGAAGATTGAATCTTATTTATATTCTCTCGCGAACATTATATTTTTGCAACTTTTGCATAGAATTTTATGTTCGAAAAATTATTGTTTAAGATATGTTTTTATTATGTTTAAAACAATAAAACTAATTGCGTTTTAAGAAATTGCGTTTCTTATTTTTGTTATTAACGATTTATTTTTGTAACGTTCGTGTATTATCGAAGACAATTAAGCAACAATAATTAAAAAATTAATTAAAAGAGATACGCATAATTAATTGTAAATAAAATATTAAATCTTGCATTAAATAACACGCATGCAAAAACTTTTTATTAACGAAGAATAAGTAACGAAAGCAATTAGATTTGAGTGCACTTGATGTCGCATTTTTATAGCTCTTAATATTTAATTAACTTATTAAGAGAATTATAATATTACGTATACCCGTTATTTGTGTTATTGTTATATCTTAAATATGTATAATAATATCAAGTCTTACTTTTTATTGTCGAAATTCTTCTTGCAAACATAAAGTTTTAATTTTCTTATTTTCGCAATGAATTTTTTGAAAAACTTATGCGCATTATACGTTTTGAACTTTCGTCTCGCATTCACGAGATAATTTCTTGATATTTAATTATCTTTATATAATAAAAACTCTTTTTATCGAACAAGATATTATTACTTGTTATGTTTTAATTTATGATTAAAAATATCTTTTTCTTTTTATTTTTTATTTTTGTCGATCAATATTATATTCTTCAAGACGACAATATTTGAGTTACGATAATATAATTTTAATAATAAAATATAAAAGACGAAATAAATGCGTTATTTAACAAGAAAACGTAAACAATATATTTGCGAGTCAATTATATTCTTAATTTCGAACAATTTTGTAAACTTGTAAAATAACTTTTTTTTAAACGAACGTTTAAAAGATTTTTAATAGAGAGCATAACTTTATTATCGATTTAATATTTTTTTGAAGTAATCTTTTTATTGTAACTTCGAGTTTACGTTTGTTGCGCAATTTGTAAACAACTTATTAATTAATTGCATTTGTCTTATAAAGATTGAATTCGCTTTTAAACAACAAAAATATTTAAACAATTCTTGTTATCTTAATTGAATCAAAAATTTGCAACAAATTTAAATATTCATTTGAAAAATAACATTCTAGTTAACGCATGCAATGCGTTATTGTAAGTATATTAAGTTAAAGCTAATAACAAGTCTCAATTGTCTTGTTTATAATTGCAATAACAATACAAATAGTATTTCAATATTTCATTTTGTTTTTCGATTTGCTTATTAATTTAAGAATAAAAAGCGATACTTAGCTTTCGTTCCATGCGTATGCGATAATATATTGCGAATTAGTAATTACTAATAAAGAGCGAAATACAATCGAAAACAATTTTACGAATTTCGAAATAAATAAGCAACATTTTTTCGAATAAAGTATTAATTAAATCTTTCGTCAATTATATAGATTTAATAAGAATGTATAAAGACATATTGAAACATCGATTAATTACTATTAGAATTGCGTCAAACATATTATTTTTGCAACGACTAACAAGCAACTTCGTTATAAAATTTATCGAAATTTCGATTTATAATCGAACAAAAATAAAGAGCGACGTCAATTTTTCGTAAAGACAATAATACAAAATCTTATTTCGTTAACAAACGTTGCAATGTTTAATATATATATTAATATTCGCGATTATCTTTAACTAATAAAACTTTTTATTTATAAAAATGCGTGCCTTTTTAATTTTAAAGTATCTTATTAAAGCGTTATTATAATGCAAGCGTAATAACTTGCTCTTTAATAATGTTTTGTCAAAAATCAAAACAATATAAAAGAAGAAAACTATTTTTTTGTAAATTAATTAGTCTTTTTTTGCGCAAATTTGACTTAAGATTTGCAACATTAATTATTTCTTAACTTTAAACATTATAGAGTTCTTTTTTTGCAACTTTTCTATTTTGAATAACAACAAAAATAAGAAAACTTTTAAATTGTTTTTTTTGTTGTATGCGATGCGAATGTTGTTGCGATGCAACTATTAAGTTATCGCGCTTTAAGCTATGTTTGCAACTTCTTTTTTTTTTCAAATTTATTAATCGTATTTTCTTTGTTTAAAGCATTTTCATTAAAAAGTTCATTATTTATTTTTTTTCGATTTTTAATACTTAAGTCTTAAGTTTGTTCTTATTGCGTAATGTTAATGTCTAAGAAACGTCTCTCGTAAGTACTAATATTATTTTAATAGCAATAATAATAATGTTTTTTAGCTTATTTTAAAACGTAAATAGACAAATTTTATTATTTGATTCGTTTTCGTAATCGAGATGTTAAGAGAATTTGTCAATTAAATTTGTTTTTCTCGTGCGATATTTAATCTCGAAGTTGTATTTTGTTAACAAAGGTGCTTATTTGAATTAACAACAATTTAGCGTCTTTATCTTTATAAAATATCATAAATTATTGTAATTCGTTAACACGATAATTGAATAATAACTATTCTTTAAATAGTGTCGATATTGCTTGAAGCTAATAACAATAACGAGCAACTTTTAATCGTAAGTCTCGTATTAAATCTTCGCGAAAATTATCTTTCTTAAATAGAATGTTATTGAATATTACGTCGTCTAATTGACTTTTCTTATAAAATAAACTAATTACGATAGATTTGTCGCAATCGCGAATTTCGAAGCGTTTATCTTAACGCAAATGTAATTTTTTGAATTAAAGTAAATTAGCATAGATGCTTGCGTAAAAATCGTAATAAGCTTTCGAAAAACTAGAATAACATTCTTGTTAAATATAAAAAGATTATTTTGTTTATCTTACTTGTTGTTCTTTAAAAGCTTCGTCAAAATTCGAATAATTTTTGCATAATATTTTATAAATCGTCGATAAAAGTTTGCGAAATTTAAGAATATTTAAAGTTTGCATAAAGTAATAAGCTAAAATTGTATTTTAATAAAGTCGACTTGTTGTAAATTTATTAATACGTTATAACTGCTTATAATGTATTCTAGAAATGTAATCGAAATTGTTATAAAAGAGCATTTAAATAATTTTGCGTGAAACTTGTAAAAGCGTAGTTTATCAAGTATTTAACGTACGCAATCTTAATGTCTTTTTTGTGTCTTAAAGTAAATCAAAATGTTATTAAAATAAATTACACAAAGATAATTTATCAAATTTCTTAAGATTTTGTTAATCAAGATCTAGAAAATAATTAATGCGTTTATTAATTTAAACGACATTACTACGTATTCGAAGTGTTTATATTGTGTTTAAAAAAATCTCTTTTACTTATTGTCTTAACAAATTCGAATTCAATAATAAGCGTTTTTCAAATTTAGTTTCGTAAAGTACGCGACGCTTATTAAACAATATAGCGTCTTCTTTATAAAAGAAAGAAAACATCGATTTTTAATTGTAATTGCATTAAGATTGCGATAATCAACATATAATTTTAGACTTTTATTGCTTTTTAACAGAAATAATATTGATGTTTCAATTTAATTAATCGATTTGCAAATTCTATTTAAAATTAAGTTTTTCAAAAAATAATTACATAAAACAATTAGCTTTCGTTCGAACAAAATATATAACAAATTATAAGATAATTTCTTTTTAAGAAGCAAATCGATTTTATAATTTTTCTCTTTGTGCGTAAGAAAAATAAATGTATTTTTTAAGTTAAAAATATTGTCGTAATTCTAAATATTCTTAAATATAATGCGCATTGTTAACGTTTTGTTAATATCGAAATCGCAACAAATTAGAATAAATATCGAAATTTATTTTTCGAATTTTAAAAAAATTCTTTGAGAACTTAACGATAATAATATTTTTCGTAACTTGATAGCATTAAGTTAACGTATATCAATCGACATAAGAGTTAGCTTTTATTATTTAAAGAAAATCGACAATAATGTCGTGTGCGATTTTATCAAATGCATAGAAAACTTGTTTCGATATATATATTGGTTTTTTATTGTTGCAAATTTTGATATTTGCGACGTAAAATCTTATAAATTAAGTCTTTTAAATTGTAAAAGCTTTTGCTTTAATTGTAAGTTGTTCGATTTTTATCAAATATTACGTTTTCGCAAGACGTTTGTTAATACAATTGATATAAACGTTTTTATTGAAAAGATCTTTTCGTTTGTATTACTTTTTGTCGACAAATATTAATAGCTTTATAAAAAGAACCTTTTTTTTGTATTTTTCATTCGCAATTGCAATTACAATTTTTGCGAATTTATTTAATTTTTCGAATTGTCGAAAATCTCTTTAATAAGAGAACGTAACAACGACGTTTTCGAAATATTTATCTTGAATCTCTTTTAAAAGCTATTAATTGTATTAATTTGCGAATTGTCTTTAACAAATCTAGAACATTTTCTCTAAATATGTTTTTTCTTGTTACAATTGTAGCAAATGCGCTTTTCTTATATATTTGAACTAGCTTTGTCAAAGTTACGCAAAAAATAAATTGTCGTACTTTTTTAACAACTTCTTGTTATTAAGATGTCGCGAATCTTAATTGTTGACGTAATCTTTTTCGATTTACAATTATACAAATTTTCTTTGAAATTATTGCGTAATCTTGAGAACAATTTTCGATTCAAAATTTTGTTCTTAATATTGAATTGAAAATTAAAGCGTTCTTTATGCGTTATGTTAAAACAACAAGAGCGTGTCTCGTCTTGAAAATTTTAGTTACGTTAATAATTTTTTTACTAAGATTTTTTCTTAGACAATGCAAGAGATAATTACGTTGTTGATGTTTAATATATTTGTTAAGATTTATCTTTAATGTATTAATGTAAATTACGAAGTTATTAACGCTTTAAAATTAACTTTGCTTAATCTTCTCGTACTTGTAAAAGAAGATAAGATAACAATTTTTTGAGTTCTTAATAAAATTAATCAAATATTGTGCGAATTATTCTTAATTTTATTTCTTTATTTCGTTTGTTCGCTTGTTTTTATAGTTTTTTTATTGCGTCGTTAACGTGTCGCGAAAATATTGCTAGATTTAACAAATTTTTGAGTTTTTTGTTGAAATCAATCTTTATTGATCTCGAAGAAGTTTCTTGAATTTCGAGTTTAATTCTTTTATTCTTTGAAGTTCTTTTCGTAATAAAGATTTAACTAAATCGATTTTATAATTTATACTAGCTTATTAGTTTACTCTTTTGCTTGCTATAAACAATTGCTAACAAATATAATATTATAGTATTAAAACAATATTTAAAACTAGCTTTCCAATAAAATATACAAATAGAAAAAATAATGTAGCTATTTAATTCTTTTTAAGTTTTCTGCTAACTACAAGAAATAAATACGGATAACAGATATAAAGAGTCGATTATATTATTTTATTTGTTAAGTTCTACAAACAAAGTAGAACAATTTACTTAAATATAAATCTTAATTAATACAAATTTATTGATAGACTTAAAAACAAATTTCTCGACAAAGTATACTACAATAGACAAAAAACAATAATTAACAAAGTTATAAATAAATCTATTCATTTGGAAGTTTCGCTTGAAAATATACTTTTTTCAATATTTATAAAAATATATTAACTAATATCTTGTATTAACTACTAAAAAAAATAGTTAAATTAAATCTAATTAACTAAATAGATAATGTAATCGAAATAGAATTACAACTTAATAATATATCTAAAAAAAGATATTTTAAGAAAAGAAAAAGAATATTGTTAAAGTAAGAAATAACAATTAAATTAAATTAAACTTACTATCGAGTTTCTCTATTAATAAATCTTAAAATCTTTAACAGTTTTCCTAATATAGTACAATGGAATAGATTTAAATACAGGAATTTTTGTGTTAAGTAGTTTCTATAATTGCTTCTCTAATTAAAAGAGAAGTATTAGAAACTATATTGTATATTAAAACTATAATAGACTTTTTTATTATTTTTTAATATACTTTCTACAAAGAAAATACTATAAATTATTTAAGATATTAATTAGATATAATTAACAAGATAAAGAAGATATTAATTGTATCTAGTCAAAAAGAAATTAACTTTAACTTCTCTAAAATATATTGTTATGCTAATACTTTCGCTAGAGATATTAAAGAGAGATTTATATTTTAAAGAGATTTATAGATATTTTCAAATAATTTAAGCAATAATTTAATAACAAGAGATTGCAGCTTCGTAGTTATAACAATAAGTTAAGATTTAAAATAAATTAAATGCAATTTATAAAAAAATTGTATTCGAAAATCTATATACTAAAGAAGATTCTTTTTGCTTACTTAGCTTGCTATTAAGTATATTAAGTATTGCTTGCTTAACTTGCTGTTAAGTATATCGAGTACTATATGCTTAGTTTGCTATTAAGTATATCAAGTACTACTTATTTATTAAATTGTTAAATATATAGATAGTTATACTTTATACTATATATTGTATTGTAGATTATATATTATATTGTTGCGAGCTAGATTTATAATATATATATACTTGTTTGCTATTCTTATTATATTCGAAAATCTAATACTTTAATTGCAATTATATCGATTATTAATAAAACAACTCATATCGATAGTCTTAAAAAGTCTTTTAAGCAAATTAACAAATATATTGATTTTGAGAAATAAGTACTTTAATACAATACTAGACAAATAAATATACTAGCAATTAATAAAATTTAATAATATAAGCAAAATTAATCTTTAATTTAAGTAAACTATTAAAAAGAGATAAATACTAATTGTATAACTAGATTTAAAGAAATTTGTGTACTTTATTTAAGTTAAGTTAAGTAAAGAGTATAAGAACTCGAAGAGCTAAAAGAAATCCAAAATTAAATATATTGATTTTTGCTACTTTATAGCATACTAGTATACTCGATTTATTAACTATGTTAACAATATTTATACAACAAAAGTGTGCAAGAATTAGAAAAGATTCTTTCTAACAAAATCTGTTTACTATTTAAGAGAATATTCTATTTTAAATATTCATTTATCTATTAATAATTTATAAAGCAATTTGTATTTCAAAAAACTTAAAAAGAAAGCGAACAATTTTAATTAATTAAGAAAAAAATCTTGTTGTTATATCTTTAACTAACAGAATAAGAGACAATTATATCAAAAATTTGTTTAAATTCAAAAATACAAACTAGATATATTTAATAAAGTAAAATACTAATATCTATAGACTAAACAATTAGTTAAACAATTGTAGCTTATTATTACAATAAAAGATATAAATCGAAGACAAATTAATAGCAAAAAAATATTAATAGAATATATAGAATTATTTATAGAGCTATTAAAAATATAAAACAATAATATTATTAAGATTATTTATAGTATAGTCGAAGTAGAGCAGTAGATATTTAATATAACAACGCAACTACAATAGTTAACTAATCAATATTGCTATAGTTTGTTAAGTATATTATACAATATTTATATAATATTAGATTTTAAACGCAATTCAAATATAACCTATATTAACAACTATATCAATTGAAATTAATATAATATGCTCTATAATTAAAAAATTTAGAAAAAGAAAAATCGACAAACAATTCGAATTAAGTAATACTTCGAGAATATACAAACAACAAATAGATCAAATAGCTAGAATATAAAGTGTTTTATATATACAAGATATATATAATATATTAAGACTACTTAGTTAATAAACTATTTATTTAAAGTTAATAGCTTTATAAAGTTGCTATAAAATATAAAGAAGCAAAACAGGTTTAATTTTGTTAATTCGGAATTAACTTAAGTTTATCTTCAAATAGATTTGATGTTTCGAAGCTAGTCTAAAACGTTACAAGCAAAAGATATAAAAAGATTACTACTTCGATCTAGAGAGCTAGAATCTGTTTTGCTAATGTTATTGTAGCAAAATTACTATTATTCTTAAAAAGTTCTTCCTATTTAACGCAATAAAATTTAGAAAATATATATCTAGAGAGTTAACAAAACTAGTTATTGCTAAATTATATATCTTTCTTAAAGCTATCTATTGTTGCAACTTAATTACGCTTTTACGAGATATCTAATCTAGTAACTCTATATCTAGAGCTTGTTTCGCAAAATAAAGAAAGTAGCGAATATAGATATCTCTAGAGTACAATTTGCAAAGTTGTTTTCGAAGAGATAGCTAGTATTATATTAAGATTAAGATTGTAAATAACTAGTATGTAGTTGATTAACAAGAATACTAGCTACGCAGAACTAACTATGTACAAAAAATAGATATAAGTACTATGGATGCCAAGGCGCTAGCTACTATCCGTATTATACTCGAGGCTAGGCGTCAAGGCCCAAAGGGCCGGAGAGGCGAAGTCTATCTAGCTAGGAATCGTAACAGTTAATGTTATTACCGATTTGAACCCACGTCTCGTTCCTAACAGTAAGCAAATTAGTGTTTCCCAAGTGCCAAGTATTGCGAACAGACATGAAACCGCTAAGAACGTTGGCTCTCGCGTGAAAAACTTAGATCCCGTCTCTTCTTTACTTTCATATTATCCAAGTTCTCCTTTCAGTTTTGTGCACAAAGCTCAATTTCATCAACTCCTAGCCTAGCAGTCGGCTAGTAAACCACACCCTATCATCCGGGCAAGCGTACGACTTAGTCCTCAAGCTTGTATACGATGCCTTCTATTCTACAGATTGCGTTCACTGTCCTTGTAACATGGCTAGTTGTTCCGACCGCGTGGAGCATGTGGAGACAGGTCCAACAAGTCAAATCTAGCGGGCTACCATATTGTTTCTCACCGTTAGTCATCCCTTTAAGACTGTGCGGTATATAAGGCTAACTTAGAAAGCGTTCATGTGATGAATGTAGCATACTGGATCCTCCTTGCTCCACTTGCCGCTTTGGATGGCTACATATCTTTGGAAAGGGTGCAAAAATGGATCCCGTACGTAGCGTAATCGTCTGTCGCGCAAATCTGGAATGTATTGACAGGCTGTCAGGTGGACAGCGATTTTTCGAATATGGCAGGCCGGATATATGATATTTGAAGAGATGAAGAGCGATTCATTCTTCTTGTGCTCGCCATCGGGTAGCATGTTCATGACCTGCGATGTACACATTGTCAAACAAATTCTCGGAAAAGCTCATGACTTCCACGCGCCTGTCGAGGTGCTCGGCCTATACAACATATATGGTCCTACGCTGGCCGCAAGCGAGGGTGAACAGTGGCGTCTATACCGTAAGATATCAACACCGTTCTTCAATAGCAAAACTCATGGCATGGTCTGGAAAGAGAGTTTGGAGAAAGCAGAACGCGTATCTACTCAATGGGCCAGGGGCGACACTCTGGTATCTGACGTAAAGGGAGAAGTCATGTCGAAACTCAACCTTCGTGTGATAGCGAAAATATTCTATAATCAAGAGCTCGAGTACGATCAGAATGATACGATGAAAGATGTTGCTCCGTGCGGCCACTCATTGACATTCAGCGAAGCTATCAATGCAGTTTTGTCAAATCTTGCAACTATATTTGGTTTGCCCAGATGGCTTTTAGGTTCGAGCGCGGAAGATATTTGTCTACAACCAGGTTCTTGCTGATATAATGCATAGCGAAGTCTCCCTTCGACTCACATCAGAAAGCCTATCTCGGCTTTCTCGAGTGGCGGCAGTACATGCACGAGATGCGCGACTCTGTGCAGTCACAATTGGAGACAGCGAAGCGGAAGGAGGAACCTTCTTTTCTGGGTGAGTAGCTTTCAGAGACTTCGAATAAGGTCATGACCATGCTGTGTCACAGGAAATGACAAATCCAAGCGAGTTGAAAAAGGTTCACTGATTGATTCTGCAGAGTCCCTGGTAATCTCCAGCAATGCAGAGTCCAAGCAAAAGGGGAGTCAGTCACTTACCGAAGCTGAAGTCCTTGGAAATATGTTCTTCTATGTAATGGCAGGCTTCGATACAACTTCTACGACTTTGTCCTTTGTATTCCTTCTCCTGGCACTGCATCCCTCGTTTCAAGCTCTACTACAGCAACAGCTTGATGGAGTGCTTGGTTCAAAGGCGATTTCTGAATGGAATGCAAACGATGACCTTCAGCAGCTGTTACACGGGTACCTGGGAGCCGTCATCAGTGAGACACTCCGCCTCTATCACCCCGTAGCGTGGTATGCTCGGAAAACAGTCCGTCACACGACAGTCACCGACTCCAATGATATGAGTCATGTGATTCCGGCAAACACGATTGTAATGATCGACTTAGCAGCCATAGGTCGTCATCCAACGTACTGGCCGCCAGAGAATGCTAACAACGAGCGGAAAGAACGTTCACCCGCTTTAGACTTCAACCCGTTACGGTGGCTGAAATCTGAAGCTCAAGAAGATCAGGAAGCCGGGACTGCTCTTCCATTCAGCTCAGGTCATAGAATGTGCCCAGGAAAAAGGTTCGCAGAGGTCGAGATGTGTGCCATGGTAGCTAGGTTCTTCAGCCAGTTTTCAGTTCGTCTGGTGCCAGAAGACATTGACATCACGCACGCGAAATCAGCTGGCTATGATCAAGCATGGGTGGAGCAGAGGACAAAGGAGCGAGCAGCCAGTGCTATGTTCAAGGGTTTGGGATTCGGTCACGGAATATATCCCAAGTCTCACACACCATTTAGAGTTATTCCTAGACTTCAGAAGGGCGGGCATAATTGCAGCGGCAAGTGATTGCAATACTAGCCTTCAAAATACTACCTCTGATTTCATTATAAATAATATATTCGAATTACTTGATAAATCTGTGAGCAAATCAAAATTCGTGTCTCCAAATCGAAGTTAACCCTTTAGTGAGCCACAAGCTATTCCCTTGTATGCATCCAAAACACAGTAAGGGTATCAAGACTTTGTACTCTTACGGTTGTAAGCAGTTTCTTGCATATCAAAGCTTTCACTCAATTATATCTACTCAACTGCATAAGTTCTTTTATTCTATGCAATAATAGTCAATAATATAGAATTCGCTTGACATCGCTTTCTCTACCGATTTGTAAACACTATTAAATAGCTATCTTGATTTCAATAATTATATCGATATATAGCTTTAATATACTTATAACAATATTGCTTCCTACTATATAAATATATAGCGCAAAGCTTGCAATTGAATTTTACTCGCAAAACTTAAATATTTCGCTTATTTGCTATCAAAATAGTTAAGATTTAATTTCGATTACAATTCTTTCTTTTAGATTATCTTTAACTAATTAAGACTTTTGCAAACAATATATATATTATAATAAGAGTCTAATATCTTTCTAGTATTTCAATATATCTTTGCAAGTATTATAATAGTAATAAGACTAAGCAAACTTTATCGGCATTTCGGGTAACCGGCCCCCCAATTTCATGATGCTAAAGATGGCCCGGGTGGCCGGGGCCAGCCCCGGGGGCGCCCGGGGGGCGACGGGAAGCTTGCATTTGGGGGGCCAGAAAAGACTTGGCAAAAAGTATAATTCTGATGTTCGAGATGCGCACAGACGTGAATTGCGCCTTGGCAACACGGGTGATGTTCGGGTGACGCTTGGCGTACCCCCCAAGTTTTTGGTGGTGCTCAGGGCCTGCCCGGGGCCAACTGGACCTGCTAATGTGGCTCCAGGGCTAAGACATCGGCACAACGGCCCCGGGAGCCCCGGGCCGCTAACAGGGCCCCTAGAGGGTTACCCCGAATTGCCGATGTTGTTTTGTTAAGAAGTAAGCTTTGTTATATATAGATAGATAGATAATTAGTAAAGATATATCTAGTTTGAACAAAAATCGCTCTTACTTTCTATAAGAGAAATACGCTATAAACTTGTCTAACAATTTAAATACAAAACTACTAGATTTACTAGATTTCTATATTAATTACTAAATCTATAATACTATTTAGATAGATATTAATTTATCTATTTATTATAGTATTAATCGAGTTACTTATTTGCGTAAGAAACTATCTAAGGAAGTATTAATATCTACTTTAAATATATTTAATTTGTATACAACTTCTCTTGTTACTCTATATATAAAGATAAGTTAATACTAGTGTATATATATCTAGTTTTAATAAATAATATATCTATTTTTGATAATTATATATCTAGTTATAGAGTTAAACTTAAAGTAAATTCGAAATAAGACTAATTTGCGTCGATTACACAAACAATTGTCAATTTCTTTAAACTTTTTGTAATTATATCTTGTTATTGTTATTATAATACTACAATTATTGCTTGCAACAAACTATTCTACACTTGATACTTTTACTAAAGTTATATAAATCTATACAATAGCAAAAGAATATATTGTTATTAAGATTTAATTATAAGCAATCTATAAATTTAATATAATTGCAAAAATTAATATAGTATACAATTGCAATAACAAATTGCAAAGCAAGTTAAATATAAAGAAACAAAAAATAACTAATATTAATATTAATATACAATTAAAGTCTTAAGATATCAACAATAAAGATTAGAAATACAAAATATAGTTATAAGAAAAACAAGATACTAAATAGATTTGCGACAATTTGCAAAAGCAATAAAACAGCAAAAATATTAGATTATATTAATATAACAACTAGATTAAATACTATTATTGCTTGCTTTTTATTTAATTGCTTTATTAAATATTCTAAAATAAATACAATATTTTATAAAATTCTTAGCAATTATCTACAAATTTTTAAATATTTTTTTATCGATCAAAAAAATTTATAGTTTAAGAAGAAACTTTGTTGCAATTGTTTTAATATATATATATTTACTTAAACTTTTTTTAAAGCTTTGTATTGCAATTGTTAATTTGTAGAAATTAATTTAAAAAAGAAAATTAAGAAGATAAGAAAACTCTTCTTTGTATATAAATATATACTAAAGTTCTATTGCAAAAACTCGAAAGTACTTATTATAAATTGTATATATAGAATAAACAAATATAAGATACTATTGTTTACTATTTGCGATATTATTTTCTTAAATATTATATTTATTGTTAACTCTATCTTTTTTTTAAAAAAAGATTAAGAATTACTAAAATTAAGTGCTATATTATTTTATTAAATTAAATAATAATTTAGAGTTGTTTCTTTTTCGCATTATTATTATTAATTAAGATCTAATTTTAATAAAAGCTTTTAATAATTATCTTTCTAGAGAATTTAAAACTTATAACAAAGAAACAAGTTATATCTTGTATTTTCAATATTTATATTGTATTATAATAATAAAATTGCAAACTTTTCTTTGCAATTGACAAGAAACACGAGATCTTCTTAATAGTTTAATACGTAATTGTCTATATTAATATTTATATTCTATTTAAGACAGTTTAAATTTAGTTTTAATTAACTGTTGCAAAGATTATCGCAATAATATTATCTATATTGTTGAAACTTAATTAGAACTCTAAAGAGATTAACTTTGCAAATAGCAAACTAATAAACTTAGATGCTATATTATTATCATTAAATTTTAAATATCAATAAGTTTGCATTGTTAAAATCGAAGAACGTCTTATTAAAGCAAAGTATAACGAAAATACTATAACTAGAGCAAAAAATATAAAGACAAAGTCTACTAAAAGAAATCTCTCTAACTTTAAATATATTAACGCAACTATTAAAGTCTTGCGCAATTAAAAAAATAACTATTGCAATAAATATATAAAAAGAAAGTAAAAGAGATTAAAATCTAGCATTGTCGCTACAATAAATACAAATATACAAGTCTTCAAGAAGAATATAAAGAAAATTTACGAGAATATTAAAAATATGATTTTCTTAATAAATAATTAGAAAAGCAACAAAAATGATAACAATAACTCTTGCAATCTTTGCAATTCTTTCAATTATTAAAACAATTATTAAGAAAATTATTTAAATTAACAACAATAACAAACTTAATATAAACAATAAAAATAATAAAAAATTCTAAAGAGAGATAAGAGAAAATTACTTGTTTATTATCTAAAACAAATACAATTTTGAAAATAAATATATACTTTAAGAGATCAATTTAATCTCTTAATACAATATTTAAATAAGTTTTATTTAAAGTTTTAACAAAAATATAATAAGAGATTGCATAGATATTAGAGAATATAAAGATTTTGTATATATTTGAGTCGAAAATCAATATTTTCTTAGACTATATTCTAGATTAGTAGACAATATAAATAATATGCAAACAAGTACGCAAACAGTAATTTAATTAACTATACAATTTATTTATATAATTGCTAGAAAGATTAAAGAAACTTGATAATATTATATTAAAAAGATTAATCTATTTTATTGAATATATATTTATCGAAAAGAGATATAATATTGATCGGAAATAAATATGCATACACTAATTATTAATATAAATTATATACTTATAACTATTGTCTTAGATACTATTTTGCAATATTGATTCAAGCTTGTTAAAGTATTATATAACTATTTATTTCTATATAGTTTGTTTAAGAAAAGTATCTATTATAAATAACAAATATCTTTATTCTCTTTGTCTTACTAAGAATTTTAGTTATATGTTTTTAGTCTATTTATACAAACTATATTAGTATTAGTATTATTGTTATTGTTAAATTCAATATTAATAATAATACAATAGAGTTTTTAGTAAGATAACTAATATATATATACTTTATTATAATTAACATTATATCTATTTGCTTTAGTAATAGCAATAATTGCATAAGTCTTTGTAATCTATTCTACTATCTATTTTTTAATAATAATTCGAACACTCTTTGTAGTAATTAAGTTCTTTACTTCTATTATTTATATGTTTGTCTTAATACTTGTTGTTTTAAAGAGAATAAGCTTATTTATTTGTCTTTATATAACTTTCTTATAAGAAATAGTCATTATTATTAATATTAATATCAATTTATCTTATATATCTTATTTGTTTTTATTTATTTCTCTGCCTTTTCTATTATAAAGAAGTCGAATAATTATATTAATATACTAGAAGTTGAAGAAGTTGTACTCAATAAATTTTATCTTTGCTTTCTTGACTTCTCTTATAGTATTCTTCTTGTTTTAACTCTTGGTTAAGATTTTTTTTTCTTTATTGAATATATTTGTACTGTTAATTAGATAATATATAGTGTATTGATGCTATTACTTTCTAAAAGTTGCTTCTTTATATATTTCTCGAAACTTCAAAAATAGAGTATTATATATAATAATTACTATTACTATTATTATAAAATTGTTAGGAAGTTAGATCTAATCTAGTATATAGAACAAATCTACGAAGCATTATATAGACAATCTTCGAACGCACAGTTGCACTCTAAGTACTACTACAACTATCTAAATGTCTCTAATGGATAGAAGAAAAACCGAATTTGAAATCTTCGCAAATTTTTTTTTATAATGATCAATCACTTGTAGCACTTGCCAAGATATATTAATTGAAAATGTTAATACTACTATTTGTTAAAGAGTTAAATCTAATCTAATCAAAAGATCAATCTAAACGTCTTAGCAAAATCTAGTTCTCTAACTTCCACTATATAGCGTTCTGCTATATCAAAACTATAATAGAGAAGGGATTATTATTAATATATTTATTAAATTCTAAGTTGCTATAAAACATATTTTAAATTTTTTAATAGTAGAAAGATTAAATACTAAGTTATTAATAGTTATTGTATTTAAAACTAAGCTTAATAAAGTATAAATAAGAACAAATATCTTATATTCTATATATATAAAGAAGGCCCAAATATTTTTTATTAAAAAAATATTTGTAAAGAGAGATTTTGAAGTTGTTCTAGATTTATAGATTTATAGATTATAATAATGCAAGAAATTTTAAACAAGCAAACAAAGAAAAAAAAGAGAATAACTAGTTTTTTGTCTATAGAGATATTGTTTAGATATATATTTTTCTCTATATTCTTGTTAGCAAATACAATAGATAGACGATAATTATTCTTCTAATTTAGAAGATCCTGTAAACAATAAATAAGCAAACAAAGTCTTACAAAAATATTAGTATAATACTTTAAATACTCTAAAAATATCTGTATTAAATTAATATGTCTCTATCTTAAATATTAACTTATTGATATTATATCAATTAATATTTAGTAAAGACAACAAAATAAAAATTAACAGATTTGACATTTACTATAGAGATTGTATCCATTTAAAAAACTAACTTATATAAATAAATATTTATTTTATCTTCTATTCTGTTTTAGCAAATTAGAAGATAATTTTGTATTAATATTTTTTAGAGAAACAATTTAGTATTAACTTAAGTTAAATTTACGCAAATATTTGAAGAACTATAACAAAAACTTTTGTGCAATATTTATAAATTTTAACAATTTTAAGAAAGAGTTTCGAAGAATTTTCGAGACATTTAACAAGAAACAAATTGCAAAAAAAAAAATTTAGTATTTAATTTAACAAATTTTTGCAGCAGATTATATAGCAAAATTTTAGAAATATATTAATTTTATTAAGTAAAACAATATTATATTTATAATAAGATTTCGACAAGATTTTAAGAGCAATCTTAAGAACAAAACTATATATAATAAAAAATTTATTAGCAATATATTTAATCTTATCGAAGTAATTATCGATCTTAACAACAAACTATATAAAAAAGTTATAAAAAATTAATATAATTAATTTTATAAAAGAGCAGAAATCTTCTTTAAACTAACAATCGAATATTAACAAAAAAAATTGTTTTAATTAGAAATATAATAATTTAGACTATTATAAGTTTGCATCTATAGAATTACATCTTATTTAATAATACAAAAAAAGAATTCTAGAAGAAAATAAGATAACAAATTTTAGAAAATATGCTATTTATATAATAAATCGAATTACTTTGCAAGAGATTGTTAATTACAAAATTTAATAAATTGTCGACAAATTGATACTATATTAAGAGAAATACTTGATAATTAAAATAATATTAGAAAGCAAGTTAATATAGAAATAGATATCTTTAAAACTAAATTAAATAACAACTACTATCTAATAGAGAATTCAAATTAGTTATAAAAAGTTCTAGATAAAATATTATCAAATAAAATATTTGTATTTATATAGAAAATCAATTAAGTACTTTAAAAGACTATTAAATTTTATAGTTTAGCTATCGACTCAAACAAAAAGTATAACTAAAAGATTTTTAGAAAGATATAAAAAATATTACAAATTATCTTGAGACTTTAGCTAGTTTATCGAAAATTATAAATAAATACAAGAAGAAGCTAAAAAGCAATATTACTACAAAAAAGAATATTTTCGATAGAATTATAAAATAAGTAAACTTTATTAAGACAAATATATAAATGTCAATACTTAAATATAAAGATACTATTATTAAAAAAGCAAACAACTTATACGAAAATTTTAGTTAAATAGCTTACTGTAATAATTTATGCTAAACTTATCTAGAAAATAAGAATAAAGTTAGTTGATTTTCTAGAAAATCAAAATTAGTAAATTAGCAACAAAAGAAAGCAAATTGGTAAATTAGCAACAAAAGAAAGCTTAGTGCAAATAGATACTTAAAGCAAAAATTAGAATAGAACAACAAAGAAAATTTCAAATTTCTTAATAAAAAATATATTAGAAAAATAGAATATATTAATTTAACAACAATAACTAAACTTAACAATATATATACGATATTTTACTATATTAGTTAAAATTAACAATTGTTGGTTTATAGCAATAGTTAATTCTAATATAATAGACAATTTTATAATTAGAGTTTTTGTAAAGAGAGAAGAGTATTCTACTTAAAAGAAGTCTAATACTTACAATCTAGTAATTGTAAATAGAAATTTGTTATTTGCAAAAAATAAAAAAATTAATAGAGAAAAAAAACTATTATTAATAGTTATTTAGCAATATTATAAGAAACTAATTTTTAATATAGTAAAGATAATTACTTACAATATTGTTCTAGAAATATCTTAATTAAAGTAGCACAATTTAGAAGTTAACTAAAATATACATGTACTTAGATTTGCGCAATATAATTACGCCATTTATATTTAATTTATATATTAATAGTATTCGATAATAGATAAGAGATTAAGTCGAAATTTAATCGCGCAGATAGCAAACTTATATTTTTGCAAAAAAAACAATTCAATAAAGTTCGACTTAACAAATATTAATAAAAGTTAGTCAAATTACAAAATCAAAATAAATAAATAAAACTATAAATTTTCTAAGAATTCTAAACTATCTAATATAGCAAAAAAATTGCTAAAGTATATATTACAAATATATAACAATTAAAAATATTTGTTTTAGAAAGAGAAAATAATTAAGATTTTATCTAAATATTAATTATAAGATTACAAAATTAAATTTAAGTTAGATAAACAATTTATATTTAAATCTATATATATTGTATTTAAAAAGAAACTAGAAATACTTTGCAAATATCTAATAGAAAAGAAAAAGAAAAAATTATTAAAAAATATAATTATAGATAGAATATTCGATTCTCTTTATATTTAAAAAGAACAAAACTTTTTATTTATATATTAATTATCGAAAGTTAAACAATATTATAATAAAAAATCGATATTTATTATTTAATATTAGCAAACTTCAAAATCGATTATTCGAAGCAAAATATTTTATTAAACTAAATTTATAAAAAGTATACAATTAGATTAGAATAAAAATAAAAAAGAAATAAAAGATAGTTTTTTGCATATAATATAAATTATACAAATATATAATAATATTGTTCGAATTTACAAATATTTTGATAATATATTAGAAAATAATTAATAATGTATTACAACAATATTTAAATCAACTTGTTATAATATATTTAAATAATATTATAATTTATTTAAATATTTTAAAAGAATATATAAATTATTTTTTTAAAGTACTAAAATATCTAAATAAGAAAAATCTATCTTTTAAATTAGAGAAATGCAAGTTTTATTAAAAAGAAGTTAACTTTCTTAAATTTGTTGTTAAACAATATAGAATATATATAAATTTCGAAAAGCTACAAGTAGTTAAAGAATAAAAATTATCTACTAATATTAAAAAAATTTAATTTTTTCTAAATTTTATAAATTACAACAAGAAATTTATTAAAAATTACTTTGTTAATATAATACTATTAACAAATTTTCTAAATTAGAAAAACAATTATTGTCTATTTACTATATTTGTTAATAAGAAAATAGAGAAAAACATATATTTTAATAACAATTCTATAGATAAAAAACTAGTTTTTCTCTTCTTTTTCTTTGTTTATTATTTATTATCTACAAGATTTTCTAAATTAAATAGATAATTATTGTCTATCTATTGTATTTGCTAACAAAATTATAGACAAAAAATACGCAATTAAACAATTTCTCTATAGATAGAAAAGTAGCTTTTTTTTCTCTTTTTATTTATCTATTTATTGTCTACAAAATCTTTTAAATTAAGAGAATAATTATTGTCTATCTACTATATTTGCTGACAAAAAAATAGAAAAAAACACGCATCTAAATAATTTCTCTATAAAAAAAAACTAGCTCTTTTTTTCTTCTTTTCGCTTGTTGTTTATTGTCTACAAGATTTTCTATATTAAATAAATAATTATTGCTTATCTATTGCATCTATTAACAAAAATATAAAGAAAAATACGCATTTAAATAGCTCTCTATAGACAAAAAACTAGTTCTTCTTTTCTTTCTCTTTGTTTATCTATTTATTGTTTAGAAGATTTTCTAAATTAGAAAGACAATTATCTTCTATCTATTGCATTTGTTAACAAGAATATAGAGAAAAATACGTATATAATAATATTTCTACAAGCAAAAAACTAGTTGTTCTCTCTTCTCTCTTTGTTTGTCTATTTAAAACTTCATGTATTACTATAGTCTTTAGATTTATAAACTTAGAACAACTCTAGAATCTCTCTTTACAAAAAAATTTTGATAAAAATATTCGAGTCTACTTTATAAAATATATATAATAACTTAATTGATAAGATTTCTAGATATAAATATATTTAATTTCTAAAGAATATTATATTAATCTTTTTTAAATTTGTATTTTATTTTTGCGCTAATATATTAGTATAGTTTCGATATTATCTACTATAGTTGTCAAGCTATTAATCGAAAATCTAAGATTAACTTTAAGTATATAAAAGTAAGAGAAGAATGTTAAGATTTTATCTACAATAGTATTAATAAAAAGTTTATTCTATAAGTGTTTTATTTTAAAGATATTTTAATTTCTATAATAATTATACTTCCAAAATATATCTTACTATAGAATGTTCTAAGAATCTAAGTCTTGCAAAATAATAGTTATAATTAGAATTTCTCGAGAGACTTATAAGTATATAATATATAGTAAGCTACTAGTCTAGTATATAATTAATAATTTTGTATTAGTATACAAAATTCTTCGAGCTAATATAGAGTTTATATCTCTAGTTCTATAGTTTATAAAGTAGTAATTTACTAATTTATATATATTTAATATTCTTTGTATCTAAGTCTTATAATAATAATTAAATTATTTGTTTTTAATCTCTTAAATATATACAAATCTAGAATGTATAATTAAGTTTATATTTCTTTAAAAAATGATTTTAATATTAGATTAATTCAAGAATAATCTCGAGAATTTTTTTCTTTTAATATCGAATCTATTTTAGACTAAAAAAAATTAGTCTAAAAAGTTCTAAAATTAATTTTAAGAACAAAAGATATCTCTTATTAGATATAGAATTGCTTCTTGTTTAGACTAATTGTATTAATTCAATTAATCGAGTTCGATTTAATTAATCGAATAGATCTTAACAATTCAATTCAAAGTCTTAACAATTCGATTCTTAATATTAGAATTGACAATTTAATTTAATTTTAAACTTGAAATTGAAAATCGAATCGAAAAATTGACTTAAATTGTTAAGATTATTATTTTTAGTAGATTTTATTATTTTTAGTAACAATCAATTGATAATTTAATAAAAATAGTTATTTTATTTAGATTAATTAATAAATATACTAGAAATTTCTTTTTATAAATATATTATTATTGTGCATTATCTAGAAAATAATAAAAAATCTAAATTTAATCTTAATTTATACTATTTTTAGTATTCTTAACATTCTTGACAATTTAATTCGATTTTTGCTTTTAAAATTGAAAATCGACTTAATTTAATTCGATTCGATTTCAAAATATATAGATCGAATTGATTTTTAATTTAATTTCTATAGCTAAAATCGACAATTCGATTTAATTTCAAAAGTTAAAATCGAAAATCGAATCAATAGTTAGTTTAATCTTGTTAAAAATAGATATTTCTTTAGTATTATATATAAAATACTTATAGAACTTAAAAACAAGATTTAGAATTTAGAATTCTATTCTCTTTATCTTTTTGCAACTTGAAAATAAAGACTTCTTTAAAGATTAAGCAAGCTATTTTATATTAAGATTGTTTAATTATATTTAAGTTAAAAATACTAATAGAATTGTTTAAGATTTAAGATTTTTTTTAATTTGTAGAAGAGTCTTACAATTAGATCTTTAATTTATATTATTTACAAAGTTATTATAATTCTTAATAAATTCTAAAAAAGATAAATCTTTAATTATAATTATATTATAATTAAAAATAAACTAACAATTAAATCGTTAAATTCAAAGATTTCTTATAAGATTTATTTATAGTTTTCTTTCTTATTAAAAATTGTAGTTTAACAAAGAACTAAATTTTAATTCTTTTATATAAATCTTATACTTAATTTATTATTTGATTTATATATATAAAGATATTTTTCAAATTTAATTTAATCTTTTTTATAGATTTAATTCTTCTAGATAATAATAGTAAATCTCAATTATATTTATATTAACAATTTTTTATTTTATTTAATTTAATACAAATTTTCTAAAGCACTCTAAGCTTTTCAAGCTTTCGAAGAAAATCTAGAATTAAAATTGAATTATATAATATTCTAAATAGATCTAAAAATATAGAAGTTATATTTTTGAAATTTATATATTCTAGAAAGCTTAGAAGAATCTTAATCGAGTTTAGTTTTATATATTTTTAATGCTTGCAATCTATTATATATATTTAATAATTAAATAATATTGTTAATATTAATATTAAGTTTTTGCAAATAATAAATTCGAACAATTACTTTGTAAACAAGAATAATTATAATATCTTATATATAAATTGCAAAATACTAGAACATCTCTTACTATTTAGTTTAATAATATTAGATAAATCGAAAGAGATTCTAATTATCTCTTAAAGTTTAAGATTTTGTTAAGAGATATTTGCAAATTCTCTTGCAAATGTTGCTTAATTCTACTTAAATTATATTTAAAATGCAATCTAGATTAATATTAGAGTATATAAACTCTTAGATACTTAATCTTGCTAATTTGTTTAAACAAACTTAAAGTCTAAAAAAATCGTTAATAATCTATTTAACTATTATTACTTTTATATACAAGATTCTTGTTAATTTTCTAATATCTAATATATTATTCTTCTAATATATATTGTTTAATCTTTATAAAATCTTATTTTTATAATATATATAAAAGATAGATAAATATTAGAAATTTTTAAGTAAATAAAATTTATACAAATATTAAATTTTTATACTTAAAAAGAAAGTTTTAATTCTATTATCTATATTTTAAAAAGTTTACATCTTAGAATAAATAAACTTGTTAATTTTAGAGAATTAATGTTATTCTTAGAATCTTATTAACTTTAATATAATACTAGAATTAGTAAGAATTTATATAAAAATATTTTCAAAAAAGGAATTAAATAAAATACTAAATATATTAGAATCTTGTTTAATAAAATACTAAACTATCTTGTTTATTATTAAATATATCTTCTAGTTTCTTAATAGATTGTTTAATTATTTAAGAAGAAAATACATTTGAAATATATTTATTTTTTACTTATATATTATATACTTTGTTAATTACTTTTATATAAGATTTTAATCAAATCTTTCTTATTTGTATATTTTTACTCTAGACTTGTTGTAAATCTCTATTTATATACAAGTTACTATATAAATAAAAGATTTTATTATTATTATTATAATTTAAAGATTAGTTTATAATCTATCTATTATAAATAAAAAACATCTAAATATATATATACTTATATTATTATTAATTACTTATTAGATTATACTAATAAGAAACTATTTAAGAATTTTATATAGAATAATTAAATATATTTAAATTAATCTTCTAGATATAAATATTAATTATAAATAATTAAAAAATTAAAAAATTAAAAAAGTTATTAAGATTTTAAGATTTTAACAAAGACTTTTTAGTTTTTTCTTTAATACAAGATTTTAATTAGAATAATCTATACTAGTAGATATATAATTGCTATTTCTATAAATATTATATATTTGATAGATATTTTATTTTATTTATATTTTATTTTATTTATATTATATTGTTATACAATCTTCGAATATATAGAAGCAACTCTTCTAGTAAATAGATATAATAGATAGTAGTTGCATTTATTAGATCGCAATTACTATAATCTTTCGACTTAATATACTTTAGATATTTGTTATTCTAAGAGTTTTACAATCTAATTGTAAAGCAATAATTAATATAAGAGATACAAGAATAGAAGAAATCTAGAAGATAATTGAAACAATCAATTGAATTCTATAGATATATCTAATTCTATAACTTGTTATTGTATAGAATATTGTCTTAATCAATGTATTTTACTATGGAATACGCGTTACGGTAACATCATAACAGAAGAGACGTATACTTATATTACGGTACTATACACAACCAAGATAACAAACCAATACTACTCGACAGACTGTCTAACGGCAACAGCACGTTATCTCTCTCTCGCTTTCCTCCCTGCCTAAAGACACCCACCCAGACTGCGCGAGACATGGTGCACCTATCCATCCGCATGTGCCTTTGCTGCAGTGTGTCTTGTCCGCGTGTGTGTGGGTGTGGGTGTGGGTTTCCTCCGCGGATGGAGGGCCAGATGCCTCGAGTCCTGCAAGAAGATTCCCCAATCACTTTGCATACAGCGAGGTCCGGTTGATTACGTTTCTGATAAACCGACTGACGGCCTCGTGTTATCCTCTCACTGGGTGCTGATTGCGAACACGCCTGTTGATTGTGCATATGTGCCGTTGTCATGCTCTCATCGAAACAGAGGCACAGTCCCGTATTCGTTCTCTTGGGCCAATCGACAGGGCTAGACTGAATGGCTTACTGAAGGCTTGCCGAGGAGGGCAGGTGGGAGGGGTGTAGCGGTGCCGCGGCCTTGCAGGAGATTTGCTCTCAGTGCGCAGTGGTCTCTCTGTACATGATGGATTATTGACTTTGTTGCGCTGCTAATGGTCCTTTGGATCAATTGATGCGGTCAGATGGTGCAAATTACCGATCGCCTTGCAGGCTCCGAGGCTTAGACCTTGGTGTCGCTTCTAGCGCTGTTTACCAAGTCCTCCATACTAACCCCTAACGCTGATCCGTGACGTGAGACCGTGCCTGAGGTCCGGTCTTGCTTCCGTCGATTCAGGCAAACAACGAGGCGTGCGGGGAGGTTTCTTGGCGAACATCAAAGTTGGATAAGGGTGTTCTGGGGAAGGAATTGGACGGGCCCGGTAGGCATGACTAAGCAGTCCTAATCCTTAGCCACCACTTGCCTCAGATCTCAGCGGATTGCATGCTGACTAAGGTAAAGTGTCGCTGCTTGTCAGCCGCCAACCGGAAGGGGCTTGGCGCGCCACATACCTTACGGGCATGGGCGCCGATATCGTTTTGTTAGCAGAGCTAGCGTTTGATACAACCACTTTTGTTAAAGATACGAGAAAGGCGTTGTGTTGATGGGAGGGTAACTTGTACCATGAGTCAGGGCACCGACACAATGACTTCAAGGAAGGGTTTCGAATAGCTCCAAACCTCTCATTTGTCTCCGTGTGAAACTAGTTGAAATTGCTTCTAGTACGTACATCTGCCTGACACCATGGATAAGAGCACTATAGCAGCTCCAGCTGGTGTACGCTGCTGTGGTAGCACTCCCTTTCCTCGAGTGACCTACTAGCTCATCTAGTCATACCACTGTGTTTGACCATTGTTGATATGCGTTTTGACTCCAATGCGGAAGACGAGGCTACGCACCTCCTTCCCAACGTGCAATGATCATGTCTAGCTTCGCGTCGGGTATCTTCTTGACTTCCTCCAGCCTGAGCTTCGGATCGGTAGCCCGTAGCAGGGCCTCCCATTCATCTTGGTCGCGTTCCTGTGAGTTTGACATGGCAAACATTGTTATGTCAGAGTCCCTGTTGATTCTCGAGTTAGTAAAAACGAGCTTGAGGTGACTGAAGTTGATCTTGGGACACCCACCTGTTCCACTTCTCCTGACGGAGTGGTAGAGTGCACGGAGGTTCGAGGCATCTTTCGCTAAACATTATCCGAGCACCTGGTTTCAAGGCAGGAATCAACGACTTGAGAATCTTGACGCAGTACTTGTCGGACCAGTCGTGGAGGATCCAACGGAAGTAGTAGACGTCAGCGTCTTTGACTGGCTGCTCGGTGAACATGTCGTGAGCCATAAAGGTCACACGGTCTGCCAACTCTGCCGGCACCTTCATCTTGGCATCTTCTATGACTTGTGGAAGGTCCTGAACGACGAAGCGAAGGGAAGGGAACCCCCTAGCGATATCCATGCTCACCAGGCCATGGGAGCCGCCCACGTCCACGACTAGACCATTCCCTAGCGAAGCCCAGTCAAATCCCTCGAGCACATAGGAGTTTTGCAGCCCAGGAAATGTCTGTAGGAAGCTCATCGCGTCCTTAAATCGATTCATGCGTACTGGGTTCTCCTCGAAGAATCCGAACATTGTCTTGCTGGTGTTATTGGCAAGATTGAAACCCTGAGGAGTGAGTCCAGTCAGTAAGACAGCTTTTGTCACGACGTGCAAGGACAACATATACCGCGTGCTCGGGCTCTTCGGACTCTGGCCACTTTTCAACCGCATGGACCAGCTGCAAGCCGCATTAGCAACTAGTTCATGCGAAACCTGTCGTCATTTGAAAGCTTACCTGCATCTTGGCGGGTCCAACCTCGCTCATTCCCATGAGGGACCATGGTGCCAGCAAAGGGATTTGAAGGAGCGCTTTCGACGCGGCCGTATGCTTCAAGTAGCCTGGCTCTGATTCTTGAAAGAAGTGATCCGTAATTCCATGCCTCAACAGTCTTGTCAGCTTCTTCACGGGAACTCCGGTCTTGTCCGCAAGCTCCTGAAAGGTTACTCCCGAGTCGAGTGGGACAAGGGTCTGGATGTTGTAATGGAGGATCGTCCTGAGACCGACCGAGGCAGCAAACTAATGAGATCAGTGCTCTATCAACCCGTGACTCAGGCATGTACTCACTGATTTGGCGACGACCGTCTGTATAGGACCTTGGTTGAGCCAGTACAGCTCGTCTAGAGCCGCAGTCAAAGCTTCTTGTGCTGCTGCTATGTCCGACGGTAGCTGATACATAAGCGGAGCATCTACATCGAATGAAGGCCGCGGGAGGCTATTTTTCTCGAGGTACTCATCGAGCATGGTCGTGTTGGCCTCGATCTCCTTTGCGAGAGTGACGATACGACTGGTCGCCATGCTTGAAATCTGCTCAGAAGCTGTGCACCGTGGGCAAAGCAGCAAGAAAGGGCAAGTGGTAATATCGGGGAAGTAATTATTACCAGAACCAGTTATGCCGTATACTGCAGTGTGAAACCGCGCCTTTGTTTCAATACCAGGTAATCGGGTGCCGATAGAACAACTTACCCTAGTGCTCCCCCTATCGAGTCTCTAAGTAATTCTCAGCTACTGTAGATCATTGCGGTGCATATCAAGTACGAGTCCCGGTCGTAGATGCCTAGGATAGTGCTGAATCACAAACATCGCATGGCACGACTGGATCTGAACCATCCGAAATCAACAGCCAGACAGCGTATGCTGAAAGCACCGTGGATCAACCAAGTGCAAGGTTAATCGCCATTCAGCGGATCTCATCGGGTGAAGAAAGTTCATCAGGGTACTCGGTATCATGCTTTGCACAAATATGAGCATAATTACAGTCTCCTATCCCCAACGACCATCTACGAGGCACATCGCTACAAATCCAATATAGAGCAATACCTGCAGACCTACCCGGCTAGCTCAAGAGACGTCTTTAAGTATAGGCCAGAGGATCTCATCTCTAGAAGGTCTCACAGATTCTCACAACAGATTCTTTCTCGCACCACTCATATATACAATCGATATAGCCTACCTCTATGCTTTTACTATGACCAAGCCAATCCGTGTATGGCTGGCACGTACGTAGTTGAGGTCTTAGATTAAAGCCATTACATCACTGACCCTAATCCAGCGCCGGGGCCAAATCCTTGGAAGGTAAAATCAGATCTTATCATCTTTGACCTCTATTGAGGCCCTCATCTTCCTTAGGTCATCCTTCTTCTGGAGGAGCTCCAGGTGCCGTATGAGATCAAGTCTATCAAGTTCGATGAGATCAAAAAGAGGCCCTTCACCGACCTCAACCCAAACGGCCGGGTTCCGGGTAGCTGTCTAAATCTGCCTACCCAGCCTGTTGACTGACGCTGCAAAGCCATCGAAGATCCTAACACGGGTCTGACGCTCTGGGAGAGCGGTGCTATTCTTCTGTATCTTGTTGAGCAGTACGATACGGAGAAGAAGCTCACCTACGATACGCTGGTTGAGAAGAATCAGCTTATTCAATGGTTGATGTTCCAGATAAGCGGGCAGGGCCCTTACTACGGACAAGCAAGCTGGTCAGTGCCTCGCGTAGACCATGTGTGACTTGCAGTACGCTTTCCTGCGATCAAATATCGCAGGCTCTTTCTCTGGACGATCTGACAAGCTATTGACAGGTTCCACGTCCTCCACTTGGAGAAAATCCCCTCGGTCATCAACCGCTACGTCGACGAAGCGAGGCGCGTTTGCGGCGTGCTGGAAGGGTATATGCAGGGTAGAGATTGGCTGGTAGGCGACAAAATCACATTCGCAGATCTGGCGTTCGTCCCGTGGAACGAAAGACTGGACGTCGTTCTGATGATTAAGAACGAGAAGAAGTTCGACGGATTTCCCAAAGTCAAGGCGTGGCACGAGAGCATGGCTTCACGGCCGTCGTGGAAAAAGGCGATGGAGATCCGGGCTAAGCTGATGGACGAACAGGGTTTGATGTGGAATGGGATGCCCAAAGGGATTTCAAATATGGAGGAGTATATGGAGAAGATAGAGCACAATGAATAAGCGGTGCGAAAGTAGTCTGCGTAAAGCTGAAAAACAAGGAAATTCAATTCCTCTCACCGAAAGCGTGAAAAGCACGGTCAAAGAACTCCATTCTACCACATGAAATTTGACCGTGGTACCTGATTCCCGATCGTACCAATTTTGATGTTGTTCGTCCCTGAACTTTGCTCTAAGGTATTGTGCACAGCATGAGGGGAGGTACTTCCTGTTTCTTTGGTAGGTACCCATGTTCGTAATAAACGTTCGTAACATCAATTATCCAATACCGGGAATCAGCATCGAAACATCCTCCATAACACACCTCTTTGGATGCCACATTAGGTTCGGATGACGTTACCGCTTACACTGCCACACCATTTTGCAAAGTTGATTTTGACAAAATTTAGTCCACCTCTCACCCGCTAAACCGTTGAATGATGTTGCTGCAGGCCTGCTTCCACCCAGTAACAGCCATTCCAATGTCCGAGCGAATTGTGATCGTGCGGCTGAAACAGACAAGGTTTAGAGCAGCGCAAAATTACCGCTGCATCCCGCTAGTTGCCGTCATTTGCCGTCAACTACTTGCCGCCCTTAATTCCAACCCCCATCGTTGATCCTTTCCCATGCAATAGCAAGGATCGGTCCAATGGCTAGATTGAGCAGCTTCCGATGGACGCTTCGGCTCCCCACCTGCAATGCGAGATCCTTTGGGATGCGGGGTGTTTCATCTGCATCACCCCATTATTGCGGGTTTATGCGTAGGGTCTCCCAGTCTCGCCAAAAAGGGACCACCACTATTAGTATCTTGATAAGCGTGAGCTTTCACTGTATGGCGTAGTGCCAATACATGCAGCGCATGCAGTCACTCCTCCCTAGCTCCACTACCCACACGCCTCCTTTGAGCCAGTAGATCAATACCCTCGTTCACCGCTTTGCCCTACTGATCGATCCTGGATAGGTTGCCTGGTTTTCCAGAACCAGTTAATGCTCTGCCCCCTATTGCGGTGGATCCATACCGGGTGCGGGTTCAATCAAGGTTCCGAAATAGCCTCGCCAACACAGTCGTGTGTCCACATGGCCACACCTCCTGGGACAACCGTGGGGTCCGAGCGAAAAGGGCTGGAATGAACATTCCCTGTCCTAAAGGATCAGCAGGGTGCTCAAGCCTAGTGCGGATACTGTAGGCGAAGCGAAGTTCTTAGCCCATTGGGATGCTGCCCCCTAAGGTATCGATACCACGTTGTACTTCGGGAAGCAAATGGCCCGCTCCACTGATTGGCCTTTCGATACCTGCCTTCTCATACCATCTGGAACAGACAGTAAGCGTCTATATCTTGTACAAGTCTCAGTAGTGTTGAGTCTTCTGTATTTCTGCTTACGTTATAACAATTAATTATAAGTAACCACAAGCCGGACACCTTACTTCTGTCAGACACCACCTCCACTTTGCTCGGACACCACCCTGCCTTACTAAGCCCAATTGGGTAATTTTCAGGGTCCACGCACTGTTCACCATTGTGTACTTGTCCTTCGCATAATCACCACCTCCTCCACCTTCTTCTGCATTACTACCTACCTACAAAGAAAATCATGCCTTGGGGGGCGAGGACGTGACGAAAGTGCGAGGAACACCGTCAAAAACGTCATCGTCGCCGCCGCCGCCGCCGACTGAGAATAGAGCAGTCCTACATAATATACTACGCGTCGACGCCAGATAGTCAATCGCCTACACAAAGTCAACGCGACGAGCTTGAGAGCCGCCAGCATGACGGACGACAGATTTGTCGACGAGATAGACGAGGAGGTAATCGAGAAGGTGCTGGAGAGGGTCAAATGCAGGTGTTCCGGCCTTCCGCATGGGCAATTTTCAGATGTAAACTAGGCGTGCAAACAGAGATCGATTATGAGCATGCAAAAGATATGTTTCAGGTTTGAATTTGCACTGGGAGGCTGATGAGTAACTACATTGAATAAGGTGGTATCGAAGCGCAAAACCAAGTACCCCGTAGTCCGAACTTGTTGGTTTTGTTTGTTTACGGGGTCTCTGGACCCTGGAAATTACCCAATTGGGCTTAGTAAGGCAGGGTGGTGTCCGAGCAAAGTGGAGGTGGTGTCCGACAGAAGTAGAGTAGTGTCCGGCTTGTGGTTACCTAATTCAATTGCATTGTCAAGTCGCCAGATTTGCTAATTTCTCTAGAAGGACGCTGATCCGATCGAATAATGTTCAATTGAATCAAATGATTCAATTGAGGCTGCGCAACCTGTCTACACTTTCTTCGACCCAGTCTTCCACGCCCAACATAGCTGGATCAAAGTGGCTTACGTGGTACAAGACGTACGGGGAGTTCTTTTCGCAGTTCGATGAGCAGGTTGCACTCGACCTCGTCCACCAGCATCTTCAGAGCCCAATTGTATGTGCGGTCCTTGACCCATTCCTCGCTCGCGCCAATCTTAGCACCCTCGTCTCTGATTGCCTGAGGTGCTACTAATTCAAGCGAGTAGTTCTTGAAGGTCGCAGCTAGAACGCCAACCATCATGATGGAGCCAAGACTTTTGCCCAAACATGCCCTTCCACCGAGGCCGAACGGAAAGTAGGTGCGTAAGCCAACATCGGAGGGCTTGGTGATCTTATCACCAAACGAATCCCATCGCGTAGGATCAAAATCTAACATTGGGTGGTAGAGCCCTGTGCTATCATTGCAGCCCCGCTTCGCTGGCCATATCTTGGGGTGTCTGAATGCTGCCGTGAAGTTCAGAAGACACAGAGTGTTCATCGGAACGACGAACTGTTCGCCGGAAAGATCTCTGACTGGTGTGTCGATGATACATCGCCTCGGAATAAATTCAACCACGTTATATAGCCGCATAGCCTCTTTCAGCACTGATCCAGTGTAGCCGCTGTAAAGATGCATGAAGTCATCAGTCACCGTCCAGGTTTCGGCGGGCTTGTCACCAAGCTGAGCATCAAGGTGAGCCTGCATCTGGGACTGGATATCCTGACGCACAGCCAAGAGGAACATCAGGAAGCCTAGGGTGTTCCCAGCCGTGCCATGTCCTGATAGGAGAAAGAAGAAGACATTGCCAATTAGGTTGTCTTTTGACATGACTTTGCCATGCTTTTCTGCCGACTCTGGCTTTGTTCCAGCTATCAAAGCATCTTGTGATCACATGTCAGTTGGTTAATTCGAATTATAGTGGAAATATGTTACCCATAATGGTCATCTCTGTTGTCTTTGGATTCTGTCTGTCCATATCGGATGCTCTGTCGCATATATCCGCAATGTGGCTATATAAATCCCGGTATGCTTTGTCGGCTAGTTTGATGCTCTTAATCGGTATGTATGCTGCAGAAGCACAGCGTAAGCTTTGTATCCCAAAGCCCTGGAATAATCGATTCAACACCTACGACGTAGTCTTTTCGGTATGGAATCTATGATCCCAAGCTTGTCAATGGTAGTGAACATAGCTTTGACAAAACCTAGTCTCTCCGATGGTAACTCAGGGGTAGAAACCTCCCTAATTGTTTCATATTCCAATTCTTTATCAAAGAAGCTCTGTGTGATACAATGCAATGAGATCTCCGACATATGATCCTTCATGTGAGTGACAACCGGCCCATCTTTGATCAACATACTTGTTAGCTTTTTCGACTCACGAAGAGCTGTCTGCCACATGACAGCGTTCGAATGAGGCCCAATGGCTGGAGCAACTATCTTGCGATGAGATTTCCAATCATTCCCAACGGACGTCTGCATATTTGGTCCGTAAGTGTCAAAGAAGCTGAAGAGTTCCACCGGTTTCACAAATTTTGTCCCTTGGCCCGCTATGTGGTTGATCACCTCGGGATCGCCAGTCCAAAGCATATTTCCACTTGGTGAGGAAAGGATGATGTTATCGCTTCCGAGCTCTTCGAATGGTTGGTGACCGACGTGCCAGAGATTGAAGACTCTGCTTAAACTAGTGCTCCGTCAGTCAGCACTTTAAGCTACGATCACAGATTCCTTACGGAAGCCACCCGTTCGTCCACGATGAAGGTAACATCTTCAGTAATGGAAGAAGCTTCGGATAAAGTGCCAACCACCATAGGTCGGCCGTGTGCACGCTGCGATCGCATCAGATCATTGGTTAAGTCGGATGCATGGATGAGCGCGCATTACGGTGATATACGAACAACGAAGCCGCTCTTCTTCGCAGTCTGTAAGTTGCTTCTCCATATCGCTAGCTTTCTGATGATAATCAGGATGGATATTGAGCACGTAACAAGGATCCCGGTTTGCAACATCGCATTTATCTTCTTGGAAAAGATAAAGCTCCCGCACCAGCTACTGGTATGCAATGCAAGCGGCTGAGGTAAGGCTCCGCTTATATATACCGTATCAGATGGATCAAACCTAGTGGAGCTTGCTACGGTTATAGCTTTTCCTAGCTAGAGGCAACTGGCATCGGAGGATTGTTCGAGTCAAGGCATATGGACTCAGGTGTGTGCAGGTTGCGCCGCGCCAGTGCGCCGCTAGCTTATCACCTAGACAGGTTTCGAGTATTGACACCTATACAGAAGTCTGTGTGTAACAAACGGAAAATCTGGAGAGTATAAGTGGTAAGCTCCTGCTTGCATCGCCGGCTATGATATATACATGTGCTTGTATGCTAGAAGGCATAGCGACAGTCCGCTTAATGCTAGTCACACAAGAACTAGGGACTGCCACCATGCCGCCAAACTCCCCCCTGTCTGCGCGGCCGGGTTCAGAACGGAGTGGGTTGGCGGATCAAAGAGACGCACAAGGATTAGAATGAGAAATCGAGCAATCGCCATACTAGATAGTATGTAGACAACTCGATACTCAACCTCCTAATTTGCCGTCTCTTGACACTAGCCCCCCTGTCATGTTGCCATGCAGGGCTCTTTCTGGAACATGACAAGGATTAAGCTTTCTTTCGCGATCAGGCTCGTATCGACGTCTTTTTTGGTTGCAAGACTAAGCGGCGAAGGATGGATTTGGTTTGGTTTCTAGGCCTCATCATTAGGGTGGGGCTACTAAAACTGTACCAATCAAGGAAGCTATGCACCTGCTTCCCCAGGCTAGATTCATCGAACTAAACAACTGCAGGACTGTTCTGAGCTGACATCACTTTTATACCTGACCATCTTTTCTCTTTGCGCAGTACGGGGCCCGGCTGTATTTTCCCTCTATCTCTAGTCCAGCTCTTTCGTTCCGCTGATCACGCTACAATGTCTCGGTCGCAGTCTTCGCAAGACGCGGAGAAGCCTGTGGGGGAGGAGAAGGAATACATATTTTTGCGCGATTTCAGATCATCGATGCGGTGAGTTTTTGCAGTAACAGTTATCCAAGCCCGACCAACTGATGGGTTCAGGTTGAATTTTAACCATCTTCTAATGAAAGAGGTCGCTGGATACTTGACACACCCAAATCTGCCAATCGATCGGCCAAATCTTCGTGTTGCAGACGTAGGCACAGGTACTGGGTGAGTTGCTGCAGGATATACCATTTTGGGTCAAAACTGACGTGAGCGGCGCTCGAGCATTTGGGCCTGTGAGCTTGCCACCAAACTCGCCGAGAAAGCACGAATTGACGCATTCGATATCTCGGATGCGCAGTATCCTGCTCCGGCGTTTCGACCAAAGAACGTGCATTTTTATGTCCACAATGGCTTCCAAGATTACGCGACCGAGTTTCAGGGCCAATATGACATAGTCCACGCTCGCTTTCTGATGTGCAGCGTGAATGATTCCAATGCTAGGTCGCTGCTGCAGATACTATTGTCATTGATCAGTATGCTACATCTCCCCTCTATCCAAGTCCAAGGCTGCACGCTTAACGTAAGTCTCCCAAGAGCCCGGCGGATATCTGCAGTGGTTTGAGCCACTACCGCGCTCAACCAAGGTCCTGAGCTCCGACTCTGATGCACCGACTGCAGCCTCGGAACGCCTTGCTCAGATATGGTACAAGCTTGACCCCCTGGGCAAGTACAGGTACGCGTCTTAGGTTTCTGCTACATCGACCGTACCGCTGCTGACCTACAGTTGTAGCTGGGTCGAGAACTTGAAGACCCTCTGCGAGCAAGCTGGATTGGAAGATGTCTCTCAGTCGCGTCATGGATGGCCAGATCATCTTCGCCCCCTTTGGGCTCAGAGTAGTCTTGCGTCCACTGCGGATGTCTTGCCCAAAGTTGACATGTGGAGCACTGAGGAGGGTGGGTTGACGGCAAAATTCGTAGAAGATTTGCAGCTGGAAATCGCTCAAGGTGTTGCTGTAGATACACCTTTCCAATGCGTCATCGGCCGCAAGGTTTGATGACGCATAGCAATCAGATGGTAGCGTGTTTGTAGGAAGGATTAATTTTGAAATCGTGGGAATTGGCGCCCTTAAGTCAATACGAATGAATGAATCAGCTCTTCTCTATTGCCACAATCGCCCACTAGAATGGACATGTAGGCCTTTCTCTCCGTCTCATCCGAATCTTGTCCCATGGGGAGGCGAACAGAAACTCGTGAATGACCCAATTCTTAGGGCGTCCCTCGCCTGGCATGAATTCGAATTCGTATTCCGATATCAATTTGACGATGCTCATCTTGATGAAGAGACTTGCGAAAAATCGTCCAGGACACGCCGTCTTGCCGTGTCCAAATCCTAAGACAGTGGTTTCTGTCGAAGCGAAGGCGTGAATGTTCGAATCCAGATCTGGCCCCTCAATCTTGTAGCTTCGCAAACCATCGAATTTTGCTGGTTCGGGGACAATCTTGGGGTCGTTCTCTATAGCGTAAGCGGCGACGCACACATATGCACCTTTGTGTAGATGAGTACCATCCTCTAGAGTGTAAGGTTGCTGCATAATGCGTTTCAATCCCAGTACCGTGGGTGGCGCCTGACGTTGGCTCTCGCGCATGAAGCTATCGAGTTTCTGTAGCCGAGCATAGGATGTTTTATTCCAATTAGGGGCTAGACTGGCAATCTCAGCGTGCAAGCCGTCCATGTATTTGGGATGCGCGGTCAAGTCGTATATGACGCTCAGTTGTCGGAGTAGCATAGTGTGAATACCCGCAAGCGAGAGGACAGTCTCTGTATGTGCCAGTCGTTGGAAGTTTCGCTCCGAACCCTCGGCGATATCAACAAGCCAATTCAAGGCGCTTGGCTCGAGAAATGCCCCTTTAAGCTCCTTTCCCTCGGATACAGCGTCCAGACGTTCTTGGATGTACGACCCGAGGACCTGACGTGCTCGGCGAAAGTAGCCCTTGCCTCTCCAGTAGCTTGGGATGAAGCAGCTGATAACGGGATGCAGCCAGCTGGGGAAGGCCCGTAAGATGACCACTGTCCTGAATACTTCGGCAGGTTAGTAACACAGTATCATAAGCAAAGGTCAGCCGGGCTTACAATCTTCGACAAAATTGATCGCAATGTCAAGCCATCGCTGATCGCGGCAAAAGCTCGTGCCGACGAATGCCCTGGCAGAAGTCCTGGCGGTCAAAGCTAACAGCAGGGGATAAAGTTGGACTGTAGCCCAGCCATCATCTGCCTCTTTCGGGAACAAATCGCTCACCGCTCGGCCAATTTCGTCTTCAAGGTGCGGTGTAAGCTTTCCCAAATTAGGCGTCAATTTTCGTTGGACTATGCGGTGGTGCAATCTGGATTGTAGAATGAAATCTAGTCCAGTATATCGTCCCATAAGATCATGTTCAAGAGCTTTGGTTCCGTCGGCGATCACAGGGGGAATGGAGCTCAACTCCTGTACGGTCGAAGGGGGTAAGACAAGAATATTTCCATCTGATCTGAGGAATTGGAAGGCCTTCTCCGTAAACTGTGGCATCTCAGCATCCAGAGAAATGCAGATATCGAGTATAGATGGGACTGATTACTTCTTTATAGCCATTACCTATGACCCCAACGGCATTGGTCATGAACATTATGTTTGCTACGTATCTTGAATGAAAAGAGAGGCCATAGCTGGCGAATGGAACCTGTCGAAAGGCGCGCCAAAAACTAACAATAAGCTGGCCCACGATGAGAATAACGGAGAGGAGTTGAATGGCTTGAGGAAGGGCAGAGTCTGTTGAACGGTTCTGCAAGAAATGCCAGGAACCTTCCAGAGAGACCAACATAGCTGTAAGTGTGAAGGTTGGCATTGCTGGTGTGTTGATGTGGATATAGGTTTTTAATTGTTAAGCATGTGCAAGCGTTATGTTATAGCTGAATGCCGCAGCTTCGGCTTATGGATGATTTCGGATTCTTCCTCCGACACCACATGCAGTCATCACAACCGAATGCATGGGGTAGACTCCAGAGGAATTACAAGCTCTGACCATGGGCGGAAGGCTGACTCTATTACGCCATGGTTTTTTACGGTTTAATACAGCCTGCATACACTGTGCCCCACAGCATGCATACACTGTGCCCCACAGCATTCCGAAACACGCGATCTCAACGTGGACTGTCAGCTCTCTGGAACACTATCTTGAGGCTCTCAGCCTTGAGCCCGCTCTGTTTTGAATATTAATGTCCTCCGCCCGCTCTAAAATTTGTAAAAACCCTACCTCCGGGCCGCAGACCTCGAGATTTCCAGGTAGTCCTCGCTGCCATGTCGTCGACCGGAGGCGCAACTCCGATTCCCTCTCCGTATACTACTACTCTGCTCTCCGTAATCATTATTTTCCTGGTGCTGGCTACGGTCGCTGTGGTCGTCCGTATCTATTCCTCGCGGATTTCGTCCCGTGACGAGTGGATGACGACGGACCTTTGGCTCATCATCGCTGCACTCCTTGTGTGCTATGGCTCTATAATTGCAACCATCACAGGTGCTGCTGTGATCGGCCTAAATTTTATCGGTACTCGACTGGGTTTGATGGAAGGAGCACAATTTGTTTTCAAGGTAAGACATACTACGATATACAGTGATTTTCCTTATATGTGAGAGTAGATCTACTTTGCAGATGTTATCATTACGACCATTAGCAGCGGACTCTGCAAAGTTTCGATTCTCATGTTCTACAGAAGGATATTCATTACGAAAGGTTTCACAATTATGTCCAATGTCATGATCTTCCTGGTATCTGCATGGATGTTTGGCACCTTCTTCGTAAGTTTCCTGTCTTGCTTCTTTTCCATCGTCCTGCTACGGCTCACAAACCGATCAGACCCAGCTATTCAGCACATCACCCATCTCATCAGCATGGCACCCCGCACTCCAGCTGCAAGATGCCAACTACGACTATCCCACAGCGCTTCTGGCGATTTTCGGAATCGGTATCGTCCTGGATTTCCTGGTCTTGTGCCTGCCGCTGCGGCCCATCTACAAGCTCCAGCTCAAGTGGTCCAAGAAGATCAAGATCTCCGCCATTCTCTGGCTGGGTATCTTCTGCGTCGTCTGTGCCTCGGTGCGCTTCTACTACGCGCATCTCCAGCTCGACACTGTCTTTGTTGCAACCGCGCAGGACAAGGCCACCATTACTGTCAACTCGTCTCTCTGGTCCAAAGTCGAGCCCAGTGCTTCGATCATTGCGGCATGCCTGCCCACCTACGGACCGCTCGTGCAGAAACGCAACATCAGCTCCATGGTCAAGAGCGCTGCGAGCTTCTTCTCTTTTCGTAGCGGAGGCCGTAGCTCCGCTACCGACCCCAGCATTTACTACAACTCGGAGAATTACAACGGCGTCAACCACAGTTGGCACGAGCTTCGCCCGCACGACCACGACCACGAAACCAAAATCGAGGCAGGCTCGACTCAGAGCCTCAACAAGCCTGGGGCCAGCTACATTCACACCTCGTCTGGATTTTCGATAACGCATCAGGGGAGAATTTGAGCCAGGGGGAAGGCCTCGTACTGCTAGTGATCTGTTATGAAAATATCTTACGTGATAATGTGTACCAAGAAAGTATGTATTCTAGATAGCAAGGAACCAAAAAAACTCGACTACGGCATCAACCTCTCGCTTACCATCTGCGGGCGACATGGCAACTCTCGCTCAGCCTGCCAAAACGAGAGAATAACCCGTTCTGAATAACATTTCTGCTTCTTCTAGCGGACTCTCCCTTCGATCAACACGTTTTCATGTTCAGTTTCGCCTTGTGGAAAATAACGCTGGTGATTTAGTGTGTACTGCTATGTCTAGTCGCTCAGTGATGGTGTGGCGGGCTTTTCCCGTCTCACCCAGTGCTTGCAGCACGACGCAGATTGTGATTCTTCGATGACCAGTCTGATCATCCGAGCACGCAGCTCTAGGCTGATTTGAGCGAAGGTGCATTCAAGCTAGAGGTCCAAAGGCACGGACATGCTAGACTGGACGCCTGAAGGATCGATTCAGCCGAGCGAGTCATCGACGCAACTCTGGGCTGATCAGAGCGAAGGTGGATTCGAAGTTCGAAGGCGCGGACTTGCTAGACCGGACGCCTGAAGGATCAATTGGGATCGCCATGGACTAGATGTTTCCGAATCCGCTGTGATTGCTGATTGCTCAAGGATTCCGCACCGTCACACCATCTCTGGTGCGACATGAAATTTAAAATAGATTACGCTCACTAAGTAAGCGCCAATGAGAATTCTGCTAGGCACATCCATCGGGTCGGTTCGAGGCGCCCCGGATAAGGAAAGGAGCTGCGCTGCGCCATGAGCGCCCCGCATTGCTTGATTGAACCACACGGGGACAGATAACTCGCCACCTCACCTCACTGGTAGTCCGTTGCCTTATTCCTACATGTACGAAAAAGTGTCTACCCTGTTGCCTTATTCCTTCATGTACGAAAAAGGTCCACTAGATCGTTGCCTTAGTCCTACGAAAAAGGTGTCCCGCTCGCTTTAATACCTCACACCATCGCGTTCCACTAGTGCTGTAATGTCTGGCGCTTCCTTAACAGAGAATGTCCAATAATCTTGTTCCACGGACTTCTCCTGTGCAGACTTACTTGCATGCATTTGACGCATATGACCGGGATCATGCGCGATGACTTAAGTGCAGTAGCTGAAGGTGGATGCATCTCCGCACCCCCGCAGTACCCCATCCAGCTTTGTCATAGCATTCTTTCTGACGTTTGCTGACAGGCAGATGTCACAATTCTGTATGTAGTGGGTCAATCCACCCCTGCTTAAGCATTTCCGTACTAACACCATGTTAATGCGTAGCTTGATCCCATGTCGGCTGGACCATCCTACTGTGTACTTTATGACCCGGGCCCCACTATTATACATGGCCATATACTTCCTATGCGGCATGTTAACTGTTAGCGTGACAGGGTTTATTTTCCCCGAAACCCTTGTTCGTACTAACAATTAATATGCCGCATACGAAGTAGTCTTTATGCATAAGATGCGTGAATTATGGTTGACAGCCTGCTGTTCAAAGCGCTGTGGTTCGTGCCTTCGATTAGAATTTATCTTTTTTTTCATGTACTAGGTGTTCAGCTCCATATTTATCAGTACGATCCAGCGATACTGGGATAACACTTGTAGTGTTTGCACACATTGAAAAGTATGTTGTAATTGTCCCTACGAACGCTCTGACGCTAACAATTATTACGCTGAAGGCGTAATATTCCACGAGGGATTATGAATAACAAGGCAAATAATAGCGGCATAGCTCTGCAGCATAGCAAATAAGGCAGGCGCGGCGAAGTATGAGTGTGCGCTAGAGACGCAAGAAGATGAAACGGCGATGCATGGGGCTGTTTGGATTGTGCGCCATCTCGGAAAACAAATCATTCGGTAGCGCAGAAAGGTTTGTTCGATACTGTGCTCCATATACCCGAACAGCCCGTGTACAGAAGGCAGGCGGTCGGTCCTCCAACCAGAATCAAGAGAGGTTTGACGTGTTTCCCCGGTTGGTGGAAGTGGACGCTTATCTTCCGCACATGGGCTATTCCAGTAGGGTGCGTCATTTAGAGCATTATGTACTTTTTGTTTCTCTGGCGTTCGAGCGCCACGTTGCGGACTACTGCTTAGAAAAGCAACGTACGAAACAAGTATTACCAGGATGGTGATATACTAAGCAGAAATTTTCCTAAGCAACGTGTTCTGCAGAATGACATTGCAGAACGACATTGCAGAACCGTAATCTATTGTCAATACTTATGCATCTATTTTCCGCTGATTCGAGACGATCGCCGCGTAACTTCAGACTCTTGAACTAGCGGTCCTATCGAAGCAGGATGCCTTCTGAATCATCAGCGGCGAAAGAATACGACGAACCTGTCCGCAAATCGAGCGATGCGGGACGCGCTGTCTTGGCCGAGACTGTGGATGCCGAAAGAAAGAGAGAAGAGGCCGTTGCTGGGGACATCAATACCGCCGACGAAGTCACTGGTATCAAATTGGGTCTGATAGTCGTCGCCTTGTGCTTTTCGAATATCCTAACCGGCCTGGTAAGTCGGAGCACTCATTGATGGAATATTTTCGCCAACACATATGCTTTCTAGGACTTCACGCTGATCGCAACTGCTATACCCGTGATTACGAGCTACTTCAACTCTCTCAACGATGTCGGGTGGTATGGGAGCGCCTACTTCACCGCCATGTAAGTCTTAGCTGTATGCTCGTTTAACCTGCAAAGTTGACAAGGTGTACGAGGTGCGTCGCTTTGCCGTTGGCGGGCAAGATATATATGTTTTTCCCCAAGAAGATCGTATATTTGATTTACATTGGTATATTCGAGCTCGGGAGTCTTGTATGTGCGCTTGCGCCGACATCGAACGCGCTCATCGTAGGGAGAGCAATAAGCGGTCTTGGAGCATCTGGGATATTTGCGGGCAGTTTGATCATCGTCGCGACTGTCGCCCCTCTCCACAAGCGACCGCTGCTCACTGGCATGACAAATGGGACCTTTGGAGCATCTCAGATCATTGGTCCGCTAATCGGCGGAGCTTTCGCACAGACTGTCACTTGGAGATGGTGCTTCTGGATCAACCTGCCAGTCGGTGGTGTGTCGATTGCACTAATCGTTTTCTACCTCCATCTGCAGAAAGGTGCAACCGAGATGACTCCCTTGAAACAAAAGATTCTGAATCTCGATCTACTTGGCTTTACCCTCTTCGCAGGGGCGGTTATCATGCTATTACTTGCACTGCAGTGGGGTGGTGTCGTTTATACTTGGAAATCGTCAGTCATAATAGGACTTCTGGTGGGCTTTGGTCTGGTGTTTGCAATATTTCTCGGATGGCAATGGTACGCAGCCGATTCAGCGCTTGTCCCTCCCAGGTTGTTCCATCACAGAACCGTCTTTCTGGCATTTGGAGCCTGCCTAATAGCACCCGGTGGTGTTGCAACCATCATCTATTACCTGCCCATCTGGTTCCAAGCAGTCCAAGGCGCGACACCAGTCTCCAGTGGGATTAGGTATCTACCTAGCGTCATCTCCGATGTTCTGACGTCGATCATCGGCGGCGCCATTGTGATGAAAATTGGTTGGTACAATCCATTCTACATCTTTGGCGTCGCCATCCTGTCCATCGGTTCTGGCTTGCTCACCACACTCACCCCTACGACTGATGTAGGGAGGTGGATCGGATACCAGATACTCACGGGCTCTGGCTATTCGTTCTTGGTAACCATGGCGAGTTTGCCCTCACAAGGGAAGATCGATGATCTGGAACTGAAGCTGACAATTCTCTAGCCCCACATTGCACTGCAGGCTATTCTACCTCCGGACCTTGTTCCGATTGCATCGACAACTCTCCTATTTGCCATGACAGCCAGTTGCTCCATTCTTCTGGCGGTTGGACAAGCAATTTTTCAAGCTTCTCTGACCAAGAATCTTCTTCGCATTGTCTCACAGCAAGAGACCAACATGCTTATTGCCGCAGGAGCGGCAGATGTCAGTGCCGCAGTCCGGCCCGCAGATCGCGATGCAGTAGTTGATGCTTACAACAGCGCGCTGACAGACGTCTTCGTAAGTCCCGACCAGCCTGCAAAGAAGTCGTGTGTTGAATCTGATGCTCTGAACAGTTTCTTTCCGCCGTGGGGGCCGCCGTCACCTTCTTACTGGTCTGTGGCATTAAGTGGAAGAACATCAAGACCAAAGCTAAGCAGGCCAATGAGGAAGGGGAGGAGAAAGTGCCGTCGCAGAAAACCTCGATCGCGGATGTCGAAGCCTCCAAGCCGCGTAGTCTGTCGCAAGTAGGCATGATGCAAAATACAGCATAAAGAGATCAATCTAGCTGTCACATTTGCTCATTATAGCACACGAGGATCCCGACGAGAGGTGGAAGGTGCAATTAGGTAAGGTAGATTGGTAGCATGAACAGAAGCTTACAGGTCCTACAATAAAATTACCTTTACCCACCACCATGGATCGTTTTCATTTGTCAAACAAGGCAGAGTTATTATTCTAGCCAATACCGCTACGCGGCTTGTCGCCTCAGAAGTAGGGAGCCAATGCAGCTGATTGCACGTGTTTGAGCTGTGTGGAAACGCGCATCCGTCTGCTCCAGCCCTCACTCTCAGATCGCTCAAATCTGGCGCACAATTCATCCTGATGCTGGAACACAGATGTATCTGCGATACTGTTAGGCATACAACGCTCGGTCGTTTGTATATCCGCTCCGGTAGTACGAATGGCCATCCCGGAAAGAATTCCGCATTGTTATGCGTCACGTCCAGTGGCTGCTCCCACCGCCTGTGAAAGAGTACTATATAGGAGGTGGATTTCCCTCTTATATCACTGGATATACGGCCTCTCCATTTCCGTCCGAACCCTTTGGTCGCTGTCACGCCTGGTAACACTAGCAGCGCCTTTTTGCGCCGCCACCAACATGAGCTGGACCGACATTTTGGCTCTGTTCGCTTTCGTCTACGCGGCTTCTGGGTATGACTTGAAAGCGAATCTCGACACACCACTCAATTTTTCCAATCCATCTTATGGGATGTCCGCCGATGGCAAAGCAGCATGCGTGTCGGGAAAAATCGGCGTCACGGCCAGTGCGTCCAATACAAAACTGCTGCTGAAGTCGCCGGCTAGTCAAGCAGAGCTCACACAAACGGCCGTTGAAATGGCACAGGCTGGGAGCAACTACACGCAGCGGGTCACTAGCGGAGGCCCCAACCAAGTCTCCGGAACCTTTCAAATTTTCAGCCAGCTATGTGTGCCGAATAATAACAGCGCAGCTAGCAATGTACAGACTCTGCAGTTCTTGAGCCACGGCGGAACGCTCGATCATACGTACTGGGACTTTGCCCCGGGATATAGCTATGTCGATGCGGCGGCAGAGGCAGGCTATGCGACGTTTCTCTACGATCGCCTGGGAACAGGTCTTTCAGACCATCCGGACCCGAATCAAGTAGTCCAAGCTGCACTGCAAGTCGAGATTGCGCATGTGCTTATACAGGGACTGCGGAACGTGCGCATACAGGGTAAGGGAATCACAAAGGTTGTTGGTGTCGGACATTCAGCAGGCTCGGCAATGACCCTAGGTGTCATCGGAGAATACCCTCGTGACTTCGATGGTTTAGTCTTCACCGGGATCTCAGCTTCAGTTGATAGTGTACCCATAGCCCAAATATCATTCAACCTCCTACCGGCGCCCCTGGATCCCTCGGGTCGCTTCAAAAACCTGGACAAGGGATATCTCACCCAGGGTGCCATCACCCAATCTTTCCAATTCCCGTTCTATCGCTACCCGGAGTACGACCAGAAAAGTACGTCTCATTCATTCCCTATCCTTTTATGATAGTGCTTACTTAGAGCTCCGTAGTATTCCAACGTCAATTTGATACCAGACAGACCATTGTTTTTGGAGAGCTTCTTACGTTCGGATCTGTAACCGCTCCCCAGCCTAAGTTCACAGGCCCGGTAGATGTAGTGCTTGGGCAATACGATTACATTTTCTGCACCGGAAATTGTTCGTATCCGACCGACCAGGCACAAATGTTTGCAAACGCGCTTTTCCCAGCATCCCGGAACAAGGGTATCTACCTGCAGCCAAATTCCGGCCATCTCGTTGCCCAGCATTACACGGCCAATCAAGGATTCGCCCACTCACTCAAATTCCTTAAAGATAGCGGCTTATAAGCTGATCCTTTTTGTGCTAGTGCCGGCGCAATAGATATACAATGTTCAAGGATCGAGGTTGCCACTGCCTCCCCTTTATGTTAGCACAGCAGCGCCTTGCCGTTCAAGTCAAATTCATCCCGTTGCCCGTGGGAACAAGTCGAATGATGCAGAACTATATAAGACCTTCTGATCAAATTTAAATTTTGCATAGCTGATAACGAACCGACACTCACTGCGGGTGGATTGACCGTCGCGGCAGATTTCTGGATATCCACACCTTTAAAAGCTTTGTACAGTGTCGAAGATTAAGAGTGTGACTATGCCTGGCTTATGGGGTGACTCAAGGTTATGAAATGAGCCAAACGCATGATACGGTGGGCAAGGGATCTCTATTCCTGGATATGAGGCCGTTGCCATGCTTCGCCTCGAGTTTGGCATTTTATTTTACTGATGACTACTGGCACCGTTGCGCTATAAAAAGCTCAAGGACTCCGAGATGGTGTTCGTGCTAGCATGGTCTCGGTGTCTTTGCTTGAATATTATGAGAATCATTCTCTTTGTTAGTAAGTGACTCTGAGGAGGTGCTATGCTAAATCTCCATCGAGAAATGAGATAATCAAGTCCACTGGCATTATCAGCAATTCTACGTGAGGTGGACCTGTCCAGATAGATGGAATCAAGTCTAAGTAGAGCAAATCTGTTTAGCAAGCCCGAATAAGCCATCTCAAACAAAAGTCGACGCATTAGACTTAGTGTTGAGACATGTAATTTGGATAGATCAACAATCTGGATATCTGATACATAGAAAGTCTCGGCTGGGAGCTCAGGCTGCACTGCCATCCGAGTATGTCGCAGTTGGTGTAATGATTCTTTTTTCCGACCACACCGCAAGCTGCGCAGTCTATCCCGCAGTCGGTCGAACGATCTTCCAAGAGCGTCTAGCCAGCAAATCGTCCAACGTCGTCTCACCAAATCAAGTAGGCTAAGTACTGTTGGTCGGGGCAACCCATCTTCGTGCTATCGCCCACGTTCAGCTCTATCAGCTACAATCAACGCGTACGATGCGGCAGTCACAGAAAATCCTTATACGCCCGCAGCATCGGGACTCGCTTGTTCATTTGTGTGCGGAGCTACGTGGATTTCGGCTAAGAAATTGAAGAAGGAAGCTTGATAAAAATAACAAGCAGTGAAAATTGTCCGTAACGTTGCTAGATCGTTTCAAGAGATACATAAGAGGATCAGAGGTATTGCATGCATCATTCCGCCTAGTACAATGCAGTTTGGTTGATGAAGTAGGTTGTACACAATGCTTGAAACTTTGATCGGCCGATGAAGTTGCCGATACAGTCCCCAGATGAAGGATGGTGGGGCGACGAACCCCAGCTCACCGCATGTTGTCTGATGGTGGCGCCACGAAAAGCCCGCGCAAGGCAAATTGTTTCTTTGCCAGGGCGGTGGAACTTCTGTGATTACCTAGCTCTGGTATCTTCCCAGCCAAGCCAGCGATTCAGGCGACCTATGTGTCATCGCCTGCAGGCGCTATCACCTTTCAATCTACAGAACCTAGTAACTGCAGAGAGCGTCATCATAGCGACTAGCGATGAGATGCAGCTACGGGTGTCATCATAGATAGGTGGACATCCAGCCAATAGGGGTTTCAGGCAGCCTTAGCTGCGTCTGCATACACATCCGTCCATAGTTAGGGGAAAACTTTGGCCACAACCATTACCTTACGTTGAACAAGAACACTACTACCCTAGGGCTTTTCTGTATCATATATCAGACAAGTATTATTGGCATGCAGCCTACGTTACTCCTTATCCTCTAATACTATAACAGCCGCCTGGTACGCGAAACCTGCCTTGGTGAGTTGTACTCACGATTTGACTTGCAATCATAATGTCAGACCTCAGGACGACAATTGCGGCAGCTTCTACTCCGGCGGAAATCATTGGCGCCATTAGCCAGCTTGTACGGGAGGAAGACAAACTCTATCGCTTTGGCTCCTTCTCGATCTCGATTTATGACACCGCATGGCTATCTATGGTCTATAGAGAAGAAGATGGTCGAGTCTCCTGGCTCTTTCCTGCATCATTCCAATACGTTCTTCGGTCTCAGCAAGATGACGGGACATGGACATCTTACGCCTCCCACGTCGATGGGATCTTGAATACTCTTGCCTCACTCCTTGCGTTTCTCATCCACAAGGAGATGAGCCGCATTGACAGTGAATATGATCGTATTGACCTTTCTCGGCGCATCGAGAAGGCTCGTGAAGGGCTCGATTCACTCCTCCAGAATTGGTCCGTTGGGGATGTCATGCAAGTCGGTTCCGAAGTCCTAGTACCAAGTCTGCTGCGCCAGATGAGGAACCGTGGGATTTTTTTTGACTTTCCCGGACATCATAGATTGGATGATCTCCAAACTAAGAAAATAGGCTCTTTCAAGCCTGAAATGGTCTACACAAAGGAATCCACGACAGTGCTACACTCTCTCGAAGCGCTTGTTGGCCTTATAGACTTCGACAAGGTGGGTCATCATTGCACCGAAGAGGTGGGGATCCTCGGTTCTCCAGCCGCGACTGCTGCCTACCTGCTGAATGCTTCTGCTTGGGACGACCGTGCGGAATCGTACCTGAGGAAGGTTGTTCTCGAGTATAGTAATTGCGGCGGAGTGCCAAGCGCTTTTCCGACGTGTATGTTCGAAATTTCATGGGTAAGTACTTGATGTACCGACAACAGTCGACCTATGGCAGCGGATGCTACCATAGATATTGATGATCAATCTAACATTGCCAGGCACTGTCCACTCTACTATTCCGGGTCGTAAATGTCGGAACTCTCAACGCCAGTGAGGTTGGCATATTATCATCCTTCTTCACCAAAGTCCTCAAAGATCAGCATGGCGTTATTGGATTTGCACCGGGAGTCGTTGAGGATGCCGACGATACAGCACGCGTTCTGCTCACACTGCGCCATCTCGGCAATGAGGTAGACGTTACCCCAATGATTGAGAAATTCAAATCATCAACACACTTCAGGACCTATCAAGTGGAGCGAAATCCAAGTTTCAGTGCAAATTGCAACGTTCTTCTAGCGTTGGTGCATTCCGGCTCCATCGAGCAACACTCCACACTTATCGAGCATACAGTGACGTTTCTGCTCTCACAATGGGCATCAGGAAAGACGTCGGATAAGTGGAACCTTTCACCTTATTACTCGTACATGCTACTTTCAGATGTGCTGCTTTGTCTGCTTGAGCAGCGGAATGAAGGCCATCTGCAACGGCTTCATAAGAACATCACAGAGCACAAAATTCCAATTTGCCTCTGCCAGGTAGTCTTCAAGACACTTAACAGCCAGCATGAAGACGGTTCATGGAATCACTGCGTTGAGGAGACCTCATACTGCATTATCATCCTCGCGAGGTGTTTATCCCTACCATGGGAGCCGGATCTCAAACAGGGCATTGTCAAATCTCGTGATCGAGCCATGCGCTTCATCTCAACTGCGCAGATTGGTGATCAGGAGAGTGGTTACCTATGGGTGGAGAAGGTAACATATGGCTCCTCTGTATTGCGAAGAGTGTACTACTTGACAGCCCTCGGCTTCCCTGTCGAGCAACCTGAGTGGTGCGACCAGATTCGGAGATCCTTTGGGGCTTCGAAATGCTATACCCGAAGCATGCACCTTCTGTTCTCGGAAATGCCACTTCTAAAGAAATCAGCCCTCCACTTCGTTGGGCTAGCTTTCGTCGAGGCGAGCCGTCTCGCAGAGCGTCTTACCGAGATGCGGCGAATTGTGTTTCCGCGCGACGACATGCCGATGACTGAGGACAAATACCTGTCGTATATTCCAATTATATGGACAATCTGTAACCACGTGGGGGGCGGTGTTCTATCCTCTGAAACTCTCTGGAGAATGATCCTGCTCTCGATGCTGAATTATCAAGTCAATGAATACATGGAGACCATTGTGCCACGTCTATCGACTTCCGATCTCAACGAGCTGATATCGCATATACGCAAAAACTGCGGACTCGGTAGCAGTCGCGGCCACAACTCCAGTCTCGACCTGCTGCCGTTCGCGAATACCATTAATAGCTCCCGTAAAAGACCCTATGACGAGCTTGATGATCAGTGTAATGTTTTCACTGTGACTGGAAGCTACATGAACTTTGTCTTGAAACATCCAGCCGTGATCAGTGCTCCTTCGGTGACCCAGAAGGAGCTTGTTATCGAACTGTACAATTTCCTGATCGCCCATATCACACAGAATATCGACAACAAGGTTTTGAAAGCTTCAAAAGAACCTGAACGGAACCTCAATGGTACGTCCGAACCAGAGTATTCGCAAAAGAACTACTTCAAGTGGGTACATTCGACAGCCGCAGATAGCACTAGCTGTCCCTTCTCCTTCCACTTCTTCACATCGCTCATCTGCGACACTGGGCGGTCATTCTTTGACGGACCTCGAGCCAAATACCTCGGTCAAAGTCTCACCAGACACCTCGCGACCATGTGCCGGCAGTACAACGACTGCGGCTCCGCCGCGCGGGATAACGAGGAGACCAACCTCAATAGTCTTGATTTTCCTGATTTCCAAGAAGGACCTGGGCGGACCTCAAACGGAACAGGTCAAGTTGAAACCCCTGAACAGCTTGCAGAAGAAGAGCGAAGAGAGGTTGAAAGCACAAGTCTTATGCATTCGAAGCAGACAATGAAGGACAAGTTGATAGGCCTAGCCGACTTTGAGCGCGCCCAGATGGAATTGGCATTCAAGGAACTTGATAAGGCGATGCGCTCTTCGCCCACTAAGGTACAGGCGTTGCGAGTGTTTGTTAACGTCACGGATCTGTTTGGGCAGATCTACGTTCAAAAAGACATCGCAAGCCGCGTTAAAGCTTCTAGATAGAACAAAAGCTCTACGGAATTGGCGGAAAAGATTCCTAGATGCTCTTGTACCTTTATATCTAGCCACTTACCTTGACCATCAACGTCTCAATGTACTTCATCAATGGCTGCGTCCGCCGACTGTGCAGACAGCCATAATGGTCTCCGACTGAAGTCAAGTTTACGGGTCGGTCGACGGACTTGAGCTTGACGAGCTTTGAGCCTGGTTGGTGATGTTGATATAGTGAGAGGTGAGGCCTTATGGATCCCCCGGGTTGAGCCATAGGAAGTAGACAGGCGAGGAACTTAGATGCGAATTGTAAGTCTGGACCTGCCGGTTAAAAGGTCGCTGCCAAGTCTCACCACTGTCGACGCCTGGACGCAAATTTAGCAAATTTGAGCGTTGGTATGTCTCGCGACTCACGTACTGTAAGTCGTCATAAGCTGATGGCCGGAAGCTGGGCCAATGGCTTGCTGGAACAGAGCAATGTAATGTGAGTCGACGATTGTGGACCATTGGATCTTCTGAGTAGATCCAAGTGTCCACAATAAGTCTGCAACAGGATTGCTACATGGCCCGGGTGCAGTGGGAAGAACGAACAAATTGTTGGAGACAATATCGACATTAGCCCGTGCAAAGCTGAGCACAACAGCATCCAGAAATGTCAACCACATGGCGGTCATCTAGATATAAAGAGCGATCCGCAGATGCTAGCGACATAGCGCTGCGCTTTGCACAAGGCAAGCAGTGCGGGATGAGCAAGGGGCCTCGCCTAGAAGTCGATCTCGCTTTGACGGGCGTGACTTCGTTGGTGGAGCCACGTTGCAGTGCAATTACCAGCAATGAAGTGGAATTGGAAATCCGCCTGTAATTTAACGTCGTATGCGCCCGTCAAGGAAGTGGGTCGGTCTGTGATGATCCCCCTACTACTACTATCACTACTAGACAGGTTGCGCAGCTTTATTCAATACGATTATTCAATTGGTTTGCGGGGACTAGTGGGGTCTAGGACCGCTAGCCCGCCCGCGCTATACCAGATCGAGTAATATGGACCGCAACCTAATAATTATCGTATTTGATCGATTTTCGTTCCCTTCTATCAATAATGTGCATTCTCAATCTCTTTTACCCTATCTAGCATGCCTCAATTGACTCAATTGACTTAATTGATCGACAACAACTAGAGCATACGTACAACTATCGTTCTTGCTCTTGCTATTGTCGTTATTTTGAGTCAACATCTTGTCGACAATTTTCGACATTTATATATTAAATCAATAAAGTATAAAAGATCTAAATTTGATTTAAATCGAATTTTTTCTAAATATCTTCGTTATATAATGCGATTTAATAAGAAGAAAATTCGATTGCTTGTTAATTATTTTGTTATCAATATTATTGAATAAAGCAATTGTGTTAAATTATTTTTCAAACTCGTTCTTTATTGTTTTCTATACAAATTATTCTATTCTTGTTAACTATTTAAATTAACAAAATAATTTGATTGTTCTTTCTTCTATCTCTCTCGCGTTCTTAACCATCTTTTTAAATATCTCGAAATTTGATATGACAATATATTTCGATAACACTTAACGCTTATCTATATACGCATCAAAAGATACGTTAAAGCAATAAAAAGAGTAAAAAAGATTAAAGACAAGAGCATTATATAAGAATTTATTAATAAGACTTTTTAGAAGTTTTGCAAATCAAATATGAAACAAAAATTCTATTACTCTAGTTACAAAAAATTATATGAAATAATTTAACTAATTATTATTTGTTCGAACAATTTAATAAAATTTATTTATAATTTTTGTAAAGACAAGATAAACAACGTTACGATACTACAAAAGTTCGAATTGCAAAATTGATTAAAAATTCTTCTTAAAGATCGAAGAAAACTTTAATTGTACAACAATAAAGTCTATATTTATTAATCATATATTATGTTCTTCTATTTAAATTATACAAACAAAAAATAAATCTTTTTTAATAAACGAATGTTTAAGACTCGCATTGTCGTCAAAAACTTCTTTAATTTAATTTAAACTTTGTAAATATTTAATGCTTTTAAGACGCAAATAAAAGTCGAATTATAATTGATCAAAAATCTTTATTTAGCGACAATTCTTCTAATTAATTACTATACGTGTCTACGAGATAATTAAATAGAATTTTGCTTTGCAATGCGATCTTTTAATCTTTCGAAATATTTGCAAGTTAATAGAGTCTTTAACAATTTTAAAAGCTCTACATTATAAGAGTACTAAATTTTTTCTTTTGTGTTTATATATATATTTAGCTTCGATAAAGTTTTCTAGTGCTAATTTTTAATATTTGTTGTTCTAAATCTTGTTGTTGTTATTTAATTATTAAAACATAGAGAAGAATCTCAAATTAAACTCTCAAAAAAGATTTTCGTTCTCTTTCTTCTCTTTTGTTATTTTTTATTATTATCGCATTAAATTGTTACAATAACATAATTATCTATATATCTTTAATAATTAGAAACTCTTTATTAATTCGACAAAGAATAGTAATTATAAATAATATTGTCAATATAAGCACTTTTCGATCTAAATTTTATTTGTCTATTTTGAATTTTTTTTAAAGATATTATCAACGCAAATGCGATTAAACGTTAAATTATTATTTTCTTTGTTTAAAGATAAAATTTCGAGTCGTCGACAAGATAAGTGCAATTTACATTCGTATATATTGCAACTCGCGTATTATATCTCTTTAATATATATTTAATACTCTTAAAAGAGATAATATTGTATACAAAAGTCTAATAACTAAATATCTTGTTGTCTCTTTTTTTCTCAAATAAAGTTTGCGAAGCTTCGAAGAAGAAAATGCGATAATAGTAATTCTCGCTTCAAATTATAAATATTTTCGCAAAAATATCTTTTTTCGCATCTAATGTTACGATTTACTCTCTTAAATTTAAACTATTTGTTGTTCTTTTCTTTCTATTTCTTTTATCGCTTGTTACAATCTTCTTATTGTTCGCATTATTTGTTTCGATTTTTTTGTCGTTCGCATTATCTATCGCGAATCTCTTCTTTCCTGTATTACTTATTACAAATTTCTTTTTATTGCTTCTATATAATTGTTTTAGTTGCTTTATATTCTCGCTAAGTCTAGTCAAATCTTCAAACAAATTAATTTATCAAAAATAAACATATTTTTTATAATATTTATGCAAAGATTTCTTAAAATAACATTTAAGTTTCGAGACTTTCGCAATATGCTTTATCAAATGTCTTTTAAACGTATTCTTTATCTTCTTTAGCAAAAATTCTTGTTTTAATAAATCTTTTGTTAATAACGTTCGATCTTTGAAGTAGTCGATTAATATATTTTGCAAAACGTCTAAGTCTTTGTTGTCTATTACGTTAACACATATTTGTTTAAATCTCTTCGAGATTTTTCTAATACTTCGAGACTATTTTGCAATCTTGTTTTTTTAACGTTTTATAAACTCTAGCGATGTAAGTTTATTTAATAAAGATTTAAAGAATATAAGCGAATAATTGTTGTCGTCTTTAAATAAGATTTACACTTTTGTACGTTAATTATTATTTATATCTTCTTTGTAATCTAAATCTTTTATTATTATTGCATTGTTATTAGATAAAGAGCTTGTTTCTATTACGAGTTTCGATTTCTTCATATTCTTTTCTACGTCAAAGAATATACTAGAGCTACTATCTTCGAAATTGCTTTAATTTTTGAAACTTTCTCTATTGCTAACGAAAACAACAAAGAAGAAGAAAAAGAAGACTTTGTAATTCGATTTATTCTTTGGTTGTTAACTAAGTTTGTCTCTTCTCTTTTCGTATTTTGCATTCTCTTTTATCTTTTTTTTTCGCAAAGAGTTTTTTTGATTTTTTGTTTTCTAGTATGCTACGAATGTAGACATTTATTTATCGATAATTTGAGTTTAATTGTCGTCTTATATTTCATAATCAAATTTGTATAAAATTCTAATATCTACTTTTCTTTTACTTATTAAGTGCTTTATTCGTTCATTAATGTTAATATATTTACGATTTATTGTTGTCTTGAATTTCTTTTTAATCTTATTCTAGAAACGCCATATAATTTCGATGTTATACTTCGCAAATCTAGTTACGCATATATTGACAAAAATAACATTATTCTTTTATTCGCGTTTCGAGAGACAAATCGAACTAATAGAGATTAAGATATTTGCAAGATTTTGTAGATCTTATAAATCTAACTACTTTATGTACTCAAATTAGTATTGTCGAAGCAAAATCTACTTAAAGAGCTCGTTTTATTTTTTTTATGTTCAACAAAGTTGCGAAATTTTAATCGAGTTAAACTATATTTTAACGTGTAAAATATTAATGTTCGTAATGCGTATAAACGTTTGCAATTGTTCGTTAGTTGCATAGTTGCATCAAATTATTACATTTTTCGATTTAAATGTTAAATTTTGTTGATTTGAATAGATTTTACTTTTGAAACAAATTGTTACGAGATTTGTGTCTAATGCTCTTGTCAAATAGCAAGAGAACGTTTGGCGCCTATTAATGGCGTTTGCTCTTAAACAATCAAGTATAACTTGATTGTTAACTTAGTTCTTAGAGAATTATCTTTACAATCATTATAGATGTTTGCCTTGTTCACTTGCGTGCCTTTTTACCTTGCTTAGTTGCCTTGCCTAGTTGCTTTGTTTGCCTAGTTGTCATTCTTTGCCTAGCAAATGATAGCTTCAACGTACGATTCGAGTCAATCGTTCGTCTAATTTAGATAAACGACATTAATCGTCAATTCTTCCATCTAGTCTCGCATTTATCACTAGACATTGAGTCATTATATTAGAGTTGACATTTGTTTGCGTTTCGCAATTATTAAACACTAGATCATTGCACTAGAGTTAACATTCGTCTGTCTTCAATAGTCACTAGACATTGAATCATTGTATTAGAGCTAGCATTCGTCTATCTTTCGCAATCATTAGACATTAAGTCATTGCACTAGAGTTAGCAAGCCTATTTTTCGCAAATGTTTGCCTAATCGTATTGAGATATTTTTCTTAGTCAAATTAGTTGATCTCGTTCTTTTCGCTCTTACTTATCAAATTTTGCAATTTTGCACTATTGGACATTAATATATCTTTTACATTAGTGAGTCAACTAGGCTAAGAGTCAAGAAGCTCTTCAAACTTTTGTCTCGTTCGTCTTCATTCGAATGAATAGATAGAACTTGTTGTTTTGCTTAGTATGCTCAATCTAGTAAAGACAAACGAATTTGACTAGTTAGATAAGCAATCGACAAGACTTTACTCAAACGAGTAATTAATAAGTTCAAAAAAACGCAATAGATAACTTTATTTAATACGATTAACAACGAAGTTTCGACGAAGAAATTATTATTTGTCACAACTTATAACTAGTCTTCGATAGAGACATCATCGTCTATCGTTCTTGATCATTAAATTTCGAAGACATCACAATTTGTTGCAATTAACGTCGTCATTTCAAAGAAATCATTGTTTTCTACATTAGACGACATTATCTTGAAGACATTACTAGAGTTGTTAGCAAAGCAATTATTTAAACATTAAAATAAATAATCTAAGCAAAAGAATTTGAACGTCTATCTTGATAACATTCTAAACTTAGAATCTTTTAATTCAATCGTTATCTTAGAGCATTTTGACAAAGTTCTTGTCGTTTAACGAAATAGATTTGCGTTCTTAAGCATTTTAAGTCTCGTTTTTTTATTCGCATCTTCTACGTTACTTGCGTTCTTAATTAAACAATCAATAATTAATTCTTTCGACAAATTAAGAAACGACAAGATTGACGAATTAAACGACGATAAATTGCGCAAGAACACATTAGCGAACGTTAACAATCTACATCGTCAAGAGCGAGCTTTCTCTCCTAAGAAAGATAGCATAAATCGTCGTCGTTAATCTAAAATTAATTAAACAAGTTTCGAAATAAATAATAGATTCAAAATGATAAATTTACGCTCTAACAATTCTTTGCAAAGTGATTAACAATAGTTTGATCAACTTAACTTTGTCGCGCAATTGTACAATTCATAGTCTTTTAACTTATTCGACGTTGAGCAACATGCTCAATATGATCAACAACGAGATGTCAAACTTAATGTCTCGCAATCGAATGCTTAGTCTACTTACTCTTCGTTAATCTAATCGAACATAGCTACGTTTAATAATATAGGCTCGCAATAACAACAAGAGCTCGTTTAACAATCTTTTAACGCTCAAGTTAATCTAACGATCTTTGAGCAAATTTCGATTTCGCAATTTAATTTCGCGACTTTTAAGTAAACTTTATCTTTTGCAATCTTCGACTTTGATTAATTGCGAACTATGTTGCGTAAAGAAGATTGACGCTTTCTTGTAAAGTAGACATGACATTTGTCTCGAAATGAATCGATTAATTTTCGTCGCGTTTCTAGACATTTTAATGAGTTTTTACAAGAAAATACAAGTGTGTTTTCTAGTCGATCTAAGACGTCTAATTTAGATTTCTTTTATCTAGACGCTCTAGATAGCTATGAATTAGACAATATTATTTTCGCTCATAAGAAAACGATATATAGAGAAGTCTTTATTTTTGTCGAACGTGTAAATGATTATGCACACGTTGTTGACGAAGTTGTCGTTCGAGATAATCTCTCTTTTTGTTTTCGTAACTTTGTCATGACGTAATATTTTAAGAAAATGAACGACTTTAAACGTTAAACGTTTCGAAGTTTGTCTTTTTTAAACTTTATTAATGAATTGCAAAATCGCTTTAAGATAAAAATTAGCAAGGCGTTTAACAAGTTAACGTTAAAGATCTTTATCGTTAAAGATGCTAAAGACGAACGAGAGACTATAGAATATTTGCAAAACATTATTCTTTATGCGTAGTTAACGAACATCGAAGAAATTCAAAAGCAATTGACTTAAACATGAAATTAACTCAAGATAAAATTGCGTTCTATTGTTAATATATTTATCGCTCACACATTATTTTAAGACTTTATTAAGAAACTTGACGCAAAGCGCGAGATATAAAAGACAATGCTTGCTCATCGCTCTAATTAGCAAAATTCGAATCGATCAAATACGCGATTAGAAGAACGAACTATTCGTTAATCTATATTGTATGTGTCTCGTTTAATTTATTTCTCTCGCATGTTCTTCTACAAGCAATTCGACTACGCGTATTTCTCTTAACAATAGTTCGTAAACTACGAATATTTTAAACAATCTATGTAAAATTTGCAAAATTTCAACGAGCATTTTCGCCAATTAATGCAATAAACGTCAATATAGTTTTAGACATTAAAGTCTTTCGCAAAACTCGCAATTACAACGACGACAAATTCTTTCGCAAATAATTAAAATAAAAATTCTTATTATTAGAATTAGAAGACGAGAGATAAACAAAACAACGCACAACGAAATCGAGACAACTATTAAGATAAATATCGTAAAGATTATCGCAATAATTATTAGAACAATTACGAACAAATAACAATCTATTAAGCTCTTATTGTAACAACATACTACGCGAATTTTGCGAAATATATAGAATTCGTTTATTACTTTATGTTCTTCGAAGACTTTACGAATTATTATAGCGACTCTTGTGCAAATACGACAATATATTATGTCGTTAACAATTAATCGAAAGAAATATATTATGTCGAAAAAAAGCATTCGCAATTATTTATATAATTGACTTGTTATAGAAAGCGATTTATTAAACGAATGCAATGCATGTTAAGTTGACGTCAATGTCTTTTTCTTAATTCTTCAAATGCAAAAGTTGTGTCTTGATTTTTTCATCGAAAAACAAGCTTTTTTAGCACATTAAAGACAAACATAACAAGACGTATCGTTGAAAATTCACTAAGACATTTCATGTCAATTTTGTTCTTATTAAGACAAATCTTACGAACTTAGAGCTAATTAAGTTAGACGCTTCATTATTGCGTCAAGATAAATTAACTTTTAGACGTTAACATTATGCGACATATTAAATGACATTTTTATAAAAAAACATCTCGTATATTGTTTGCGTCAATAGCGAATAAATTATGTCATTAATCAATAATAACTTTTTTAGTAACTTGGAACTAAAGCATTTTACGAGATAATTTAGCGTCGTCGTATTTGTGTGCGACATTAAGAACGACAAACATTTAATTAACGATTATCTTTGATTTTCAATATATCTTTAAGACAAGATAAACGACAAAATAGTTGTCGCTCACTTTTGTTAAAAAGTTCACGTTGTAAAAAATCTAAAAATAAAGTTACTACTTGAAATGAATATTATTGATTTCGAACGTATAATCGTTAACGCAAATAGACGAAGATTAATTATTAAAAGTTGTTAAAGTTTAAAAGCAAAACTAAAGATAAAATCAAAGAACGACATTCGAATAAAACGAATCGTTAAAATCGAAAAAAATCTTGTGATTGTCGCTCATTTTGTTTTCGAAATTTTGATAATAGTACGAGACGAGATCTTGTCTAACAAGAACTATCTCTTTGAATCGATTTTGCTTAACGTTTACTTTTATGTCGTAAATAAAGAAATATTTTTCGTATGCGTTCGTAACATTCGTCTTGTGTCTTTTCGCATCTCGCAATATGCGACGTTAAGACGTTTATTAGAGTTTAAGAAGCAAAATTGTTATTAAATCAATTTTGACGAAAAAAGTTAAGCAACTAAAGAAGATATTAAGATTAACATACTTAGTAATAATTATTAAGCGAATTTAATTAATGGCATTCATATTTACGATAATTTAATCGAAATTATTGCGTTGCAACGTCTCGTCACAAGATTGCATATCTTATGAAAGAATATTAACAAAACGATTAATTTTGTTAAAAAAGATTAAATGTCGATCTTATTAAATAGCGACTAAAATTCTACATTAGCTTCGAAGATAAAGTACAAAATTTATTTTTTGAAAAAATACGATCGCAAGATAATTGATAAAGAATTTGACAAACTTTATGCTCAAAATAAGATAATGTGATTGATTAAGTTTTTGTCGTTCGAATTTCTTGTCTTCGTAATTTGACGAATCTTGTTAAACGAAATTTGAAAGCATCGAATAGTAACTAATATTCGTGAACTAAATAGATTGATCATTAAGAATAGACATTTAATATCTATTTAGACGAACATTATAACTTAAATTCTTAATCGTGAACACATAAGTTTAATAAACGAGTTAACTTTCTTCTTGCAATTCTTGATTGCGTTTAAAGATAAACATAAGTTTTTTTTCATTATTTATCGAAACAAGAAACAACTTAATGTCGCTACTATGAAATTCCAAAATTCGTTCGTCTACGTTTAACAAATAATGAATAGAGAGCTTTGTTAATTTAGAGACTTTTGTCGTATTTACATTGACAATATTGTCGTCTTCTTCTAATTGTTCGACACACATTTAGCTTATTTTACTTAGTTGTTCGACAAATTAGTCTTGCTAAACGTCACGTTTAGTTTTAAAAAAATCTATCTTAACTATTTTAGCATTATTTTGCTAAAACAAAAAGTAAACGTCTTTGACTTGTTTATTATCGAAGAGCGTATAATCGTTATTAAGGCGATTAGATTTTCTAAAAATTTAAAGACTCTTAAGATTTATTTTGATTTCGCCAATTATTAAAGAAACAAAATCGTTTAATACGCTTAACGAATTGACGTTTTACAATAAGAAAAAACTTGTCTTCTAAAAAACTCTTCTATTGTTGACGAACAAAAGCGAAAGACGTATTTAAGAAACACGTATATTAAATACTTGTTTACTTTTCTTTAATTCTTTTATTAGCTATAGCAATTCTTGATAGCTTCGAATTTCTTAATTTATTTCGATAACAATCGTCAATTGTACATAGACTTAAACGTCTTTAAGAAGCGCAAATTTAATGTCGAAATATATTATGTTAAAGACAATTTAATTAGTAACAACTTTAGACGAGACAATATTTCGCATATCTTGTTTTTATTCAAAATTCTAAGCTTCGTCGAAATGAATTATTAATTAATTGAAATAAAAGTGACTTGTCTTGTATAAATAATACGAAAGACTAAACATCTAATAAAAGCAATTAAGAGACTTATTATAGTTTATATTGATCATTTGATCACAACAAGCATTGTTGAACAAACTACGTTGTTTTTCTTATTAATTGACAAACTTAATCTTCGTCTCGTGCGTATCTCGCAATATCTTTCACAATTTTCACTAAACGTACGTTATTGTGTAAAAAGATTATATACGATTTTGAATGCATTGTTTAGACTTCTCGCATTTGAAGATAAACATAATAAGAACGAGTTATTAATCTTAGATAAAATAGACAACTTTGCAACGAACGTAAAAACTATTATTGAGTTAATGCGACAAACTTTCAAAGAGAAGTTAAATTTAATCGATCAAAATACGATCAATAAGACGATCTTATTTCACTTATGTTTTGTTCAAATAAGTGAAATCTTTAAGAAAAGACTTCTTGAGACATACGTTAAATTTATCAAGTAAATAGAAATTCTAATAGCGATTCGAAAGTTATTTATGTCTTTTAACATTTAATTTTTTGAAAAAGACGACTTATTCTACTTTATAGACTATGCAAATCGCAAGAGATTATGTTTGCTCAAGAAATTTAAAATAGAAATCTTTCATTAGACGTACAACATAAATAGTTATGCTAGCTTTACTCGCATTTACGAGACAATAATTGTAAATTCTTATTTTCGCAAGCTTGTCTTTCGATTGCATCGATACATTGCTTATTGTTAAAAATGCAATCTTTGTTAAATTAAACGACATTAATTGTATAAAAGTCTTAACTTAATTTTGAGTTTTCTTATGTCTTTTTATATTGTGTGCATCGATTTCGTTTTAAGCTTGTTGTTATACTAGAGCTTTAATGTTGCCTTAACAACAATTTGCAAATTTTTCAAAAAAGTAATTATTTTAAACGATAAGACGACTCACATTGTAGCGAAGTAAACAAGTATTCTTTTTGACGATCTTGTTAATTAGAAAGTCGTAAAAGCGTTTGTGTACAATAGAAATCGCAAGTTTATATTTGAATTCTAGATAATTATGTTTTAGAAGCTAGAAGTTTAGTTTCTAATCTTAATAGCATATTATTCACAAATAAACAAACAAAATGAACAAATAAATTAAACAATTAAGATAGTCTTGCGATATGTAACGATTAGCAATCTTGATTTAGATTAAATGTTTTTTTTGTTCGCACTTCGCGTTCGTCTTAATAATTTGTCTAGTGTTTCTATTAAATTGTTATTAAATGAGATAATTATAAACTTTAAAACGTATAATCTCTTGTTTCTTCTTAGATTTGACAATTTTTATATAAATTAATTGCAAAAGAAGATCGTTAACGTCTTCGAAACAAAAGCGACAATTGCGTGAGCTAACATAATAATTAAAACAATATACGACAAACATTATAAATTTATCGAATTTTCGATAAGCAACATAATGTATTTTCATCTTTACAAAAAAATTTATCGTCGTTCGTTAAATCGTTCAAGTTGTCGATTTAACGCATTAAGTCTTTTAAGATTCTTAAACGAAAAAACAATTTAATATACAAATTAAATCTCTCGATAAATTAGAAAATTTATTCAATTATATTTATTGCTTATCTTGAGTTAGCGTTAAACGATAAAGATTTATATAATCGTTTAAAGCTAAATTATTCGAAGATTGTTATTAAAACAAATGTCGAATAACATTCTTATAAAATTAAGATTTTTATCGAATATCGCATTCGTTAATATGAGCGAAATCGTCTCATCTTAAAGTATTTTATTCGATAAAAAAATTACGATGCTAAGTGAAATCGATAGTATGACAAGAATTTGCTAAACGATTTTGCGAATCTTGTCAACGACTACGAAACAAAGCACGAAATGTTTATTTTTTTTATTATAAGACGTCTTAAAACAATTATCATAATATTTGAAATAATTACTTCGATATCTTTAGTAAACATCATTATTCTCGTATTATCGTTAAAGAAGTGTAATCAATTGTCTAAAACAACAAAAAACGCGTTCATATCTAAGAAAAAAGATAAATTGTTCAAGATTAAGATTATTACAAACAACAAAAAAGACAACGACGTCAAAACATCATTTTAATGTTATTATTATTAACGTTTAAGAATTAATAACGATAAACTACTCGCTTAGACGTAACGTTAAACAATTATAATTTATTGTTTACTTACAATAGACGCTTTATAAGTTTTAGTTATAAGACGCGATTTATTAAGACATTAATACGATTAACATTAATGTTAACAACATTATTAAAGCTCATTATTTTTAATTTTGTCAATACGTATTCTTGCTTATTATTGTTAGCTATTATCTTTATATTATTAATAATAACATCTTTATTATTGTTGTCGCATTGCAAGATCGTTTATCTATTGTTATCGTTTAACAAACAATTAATATAACTTTTAATAAAAAAAATAAGAACTTTTATTTTAATTAAAATGTCGCAAAAGTTCGCGAACGCAAAGTTGCGAATTAAGCAATCAAAGACGATCTCGCGAAAACGCTAAGTTAGCAAGATAATAATAATTAAGTTGCATTAAACGACGACAAACTAAGCTAAATAAATGTTAAGCTTAAGAACGATTTTCTCTAGAAGCACACTATAACAAACGTTAAATAACTTATTCGCAAAGTGTTTATGTTTAACAACTATTTTATTATATTTATGCTTCGCAAAGACAATAACGTATTTCTCGTTTATTTGATTTTTGATTTCGAAATCTTAAATGCGAAGATAGTTGAGAACAATATTGCTCTATTTTGATCTAAAGAAGAGATAAAGATCGACAATCATCTTATTTATTTGACGAATTATACGTATCTTATCGATTACGATGTGAGTTGTATCGTTCGCGTCAATATTATAATACAAGATCGCTTCGTCTTATAATTCGCAACTTTTAACAAAAATAACGATATTCGCATGTTATGCGAATTTCTAAAGTTAATCTTTGTGTCTATAAGCATTTTTAATGTTTTAAAAAAAAAAATTTTACAAGATAATGTCGACGTTTGATTTACTTAAATTATCAATTCGCGAAAAAAATACAAAACGATCAAGATAAACGATTTCGTATATAGCATTATGTTTTACGACATATTAATACGTTTTAACAAGTTGTTGCTTCTAAAGAAAGATTAAATCTTTGCAAATTACAAGGCTTGCAAATTTGCTTTAAATTTCGTTATATTTAACGATTAATTTTCGAATTCATATTACAAGAAAGATCTTAAGACGATTGACATTGACAAGAAGATTGTGTTAATCGAAGTTCGTTAAGCAATTAAACGTCAAGACGCAATTTCGATTAAAATGCGAAAGGCGCGAAAGACGAACGTCGATCAAGTCTCATTCGAAACAATGACGTCGTCTCGTGAACGTCTAGCTTCGACGATAAAAACAAGCAAATCGACTTTAAAAATCTTAGTTGACGAAAATGTCTTCTCTAATCTTGCTTTATTCTTCGTTTTACGAGATTCAAAGTTGTTAAAACGATACGCGAAGAAGTTCGAGACAATCAAGGCGAACTCAATTGTGCGTTAAACATTTTTTTCGAAAGATAAATCGATTCGCAAAAAAATAGCTTCTAGATTTACGAATGTCTTAATTACTAATTGTTAAACAATTCGATTTGCGACAATTGTTAAACAAATGTTGAGCAAAATAACAAATAGCTCGAACGAAACAACGATGCGCTTTCAAGCTATATAGAATAGTTGCAACGTTATTTTTGATGTTGATCTTATTGTTGTAATTAATATCTATGCTCTTCTTAAGAACATTGTCGAATTCGCTAGCAAGTCCACTTAGATCGTCAAGATTGTCGAATTGTTCGAAAACAATTTCTAAAACAACTTTGCAAGAATTGAGCTAAACAAGACGTACTCAAACGCAAGAAAGAACGTTTATCGCTAGCGCGACAAGAAGTTCTACGACGAATTGAGCATCGAAAAGAATTGATTTAAAATCATTTAGCAACATGACGCGCAAACGAACAAGGACGACGAATTCATCACGATTGATTAAGTTATTGGGGCCTAGATAGAATGATAATTGAGTTTAGAAGTCAAGTGACGTTTGAGTTTGTAGCATGACGAGGGCGTCAATGTCTTTTCTTTTAAGAAGGGCATGTGTTACGAGATTTGTGTCTAATGCTCTTGTCAAATGGCAAGAGAGCGTTTGGCGTCTATCGATAATGTTTACTCTTGAACAATCAAGTATAACTTGATTGTTAATTTAGTTCTTAGAGAATTATCTTTACAATTATCATAGATGTTTGCCTTCTTTACTTGCGTGCCTTTTCATGTTGCTTAGTTGCCTTGCTCAATTGCTTTGTTTACCTAGTTGTCATTCTTTGCCTAGCACAAATTTAATAAATCAAGAGATCGTGTGCGTATTTTACGTAAACAAATTATAATTATTATATAGAACAAACGCATTCACGAACGCAATATTAAGAAATATTAAAATTGTCTTTCGCAAAGCTTGACTTAAATCTTTAGATTCTCGCAAATAATGCAAGATTTACGAGCTCTAATCTTGATCTCGTACAAAGTTCAAATATTAGTAATAGAAAATTGCGACTTTTGTTATAATAGATCTAAGTATATTTAGAACTAAAGTTAGAGTTTATTAAATGCGAATGTTTCTATAAGTTGTTAATTGTAATTGAGCTTTTAATCTAGTTAATAATTTTTCTTTCGCTTATAAGAAGCAAAAGAAGTAGAGATTTTTGACAACGAAGAAGCACTAGAAATGTCAAAAATACGACGTTAACTAACAATGTTTATTGAATATAAAAGTCGAGATTAATATTGTTATTTGCATTTAACTTGACATTCTTTTTTTTTCAATTTTTATGTAATTGTTCTTTGATGCTTTTTATCAACTTGTCTTCTTCTTTTTTTTAACAATTGTTAAAAAAAATCGAATTAGATTGTCTTTTTTCGCTTACGAGATAATTGTTATGTATTCTCTAAAGATTGCGAGACTTGCAAAGATAACAACAATTGCGAGAGTCGCAAAGACAACAATAACTACAAAGACTTCAATTGTTGCGACATTCGCATTTGATAAATCCTAATTTTAATTCTAAATATATTTAGTTCTATTATAACAAAAGTCGCAATTTTCTATTACTAATATTTGAACTTTGTGCGAGATCAAGATTAGAGCTTGTAAATCTTGCATTATTTGCGAGAATCTAGAAGTTTAAGTCAAGCTTTGCAAAAAATAATTTTAACATTTCTTAATATTACGTTCGTGAATGCGTTTGTTTTGTATAACAATTATAATCTATCTATGTAAGATGCGCACACGTTCTCTTGATTTATTAGATTTGTTTCAAAAGTAAAGTTTGTTCGAATTGACGAAATCTAATATTTAAATCGAAAAACGTAATAATTTGACGCAATTATGCAACTAGCGAACAATTGCAAACGTTCGTGCGCATTACGAACATTAAAACTTTACACGTCAAGACATAATTTAACTCGATTAGGATTTCGCAACTTTGTTGAACATAAAGAAAACAAAACGAGCTCTTTAAGCAAGTTTTGCTTCGACAATACTAATTTGAGTACGTAGAGTAGTTAGATTTGTAAGATCTGCAGAATCTTGCAAATATCTTGATCTCTATTAGCTCGATCTACCTCCCAAAACGCGAATGGAAGAAGTGCTTAAATCAAGAACGTAAAGATAACTTTTGAATACATCTCTAGACATAACGACGACAACGACGACGACAACGATAAAGAAGATAATTATAATCTTTACAAACTACGCCTAGACGAGTAATTGAAGCAATTGAATAAGGTAATCAATCAATTGAATGAGTATTCAATAATTGAATACTAATTTAATTGGGACTGCTAAGTCGCCAGATCTGCTTGCCCTTTTCGGATCACGCTAACTAAATTGGGCAATGTTCAATTGAATAATCGTATTGAATAAAGCTGCGCAACCTGTCTACTGTACTTCGCCAGGTCCGTCAAAAGGTGGATTCCGATTTTCAGTCCTTATATTGTCAGCCCTTTGTAGATGTCTGTACACTACCTTAACATATACCTCTTCCTGACTATCTCTGTCGCTTTGCTTGGGGTCATCCTCCTCTTCTTCACATTCAGCCAACTTTCTCCGTTGCCCTTCCACCGATCAGCAAACGATCCATTCTCGTCTGGTGGGGATTCACTCCAACATGTTTTCAATCAGTCTCTTGCATTCAGTACAACCGATATCTATTCTACAGTTGCTGACTCGCGCCATTTCGCAACTCTCTAATGTCTATACAGTTTCCAGAAGATCTTCGTCATCAGTTTTCCATCTCGAACCGACCATCGAGACTCGATGTCGTTAGCCGCTGCCCTCATAGACTTACGAATCGGCTATGTAGATGGCATACTTGGAGTGATGAAAAGTCTCTTCCGCAAGGTGGCAAAGAAGTGAATCTCGACCCAAGAAATTTAGGAAGTTGGCGAGCTCATATGAACAACACTAGATTGTGATCATTCGCCCTCTGCTCTTCCTTCCACTACCCAGACTGCAAGCGCGCCGTCTTAAGCCATTTAATTGGCCAGATTGTAAGTAGCCAAGCATCGAGTATCTTTGCGCAACCTCTGTACCGACACCATACCAGCACTGCACTCTCGCATATCTGCCAATCACATCACCAACACCAAAACCCTGATGGTGTCAGACTGGCTGCTGATACGCGAGGCTATCTGGCTAAGAATTGCCTGTTGTCTGTCACCCTAGGCTCATAGCCTCAGATGACCGACTCACTGTCAGGAGTAGTAATTAAATTGCATTACGGTGATCGAGCAGAACATCACATCTGCGCTCATTCTAGAAGAAGACGCCGATTGGGACATTCGTATCAAACATCAATTGAGAGACTATGCAAAAACTTCGAGGCTACAGGTCCGCCATTGTCCGACACGTCAGACCGGTTTCTAGATCCGACCCACCCTCAACCGACGAAAGACCAAAGGCCGCAGGACTTCGACATCAGAACAGATGTCACTGGCGAACCTTCCACAACTCCATACGAAGCCATTGACCGCTGGGATCTTTTCTGGTTAGGTCACTGCGGTAGCCGGTTTCCTCGCGCAAGTGACCGAAATGTGCCGCTGGGGCGAGCTGTCATTTATGACGACGGAACGGTTCCAGATCCGCAGCCTGTCAAGATGCAATTTGGAGACTTCGCACTTGTTCAAATTTACCCTGCTCACACGCGCGTAGTCTCTAGAGCATGGACGAATACGTGCAATCTGGGTTACGGAATTTTCTCTGCCAGGTGCTCGGCGCTTACTGTATGAGCTCAGCCTGAACAGGGTGACAGGACCGACCGACGAGATGTTTCGATCTTTGTGCCACGGATCGGAGGGAAGGCCAGTCCAAACATGCTTGACCGTTCAACCGTAATAATTCCAATATCATCGACCGGTCGGTTACAAATCGAGCTTCGGTGACATCTCAGATCACGGAGCCGATTATAACGAACAAGCCTTCACAAGAAATGTGAGGTGGAGTACACGCGTGAATTTCCGGAAGCTCGTAGATGGCTTAACAGATTACATCGATCTGTTCAAGGATGGTGAGAAGGCGAACCCGAACCTTGGCTTCAAATGAGCAGATCTCGTCCACAGAGACGCCGAGCTCCACTCTGAATCGGACGACCATTACCGCGTGGGATGAGGCGGATCGCTTTCGCAACTACGAGAACGAACTGCTCTGCCACGCGTTGAGCAATTCTAGCGAGTAACGCACGTATACCTCTCTAGGATCTGGAGAGCTTCCCGCACCAGGCGGGGTGGAGCGTGCGAAGCTTGGATAGGCTGCCTCGAACCAAGTTATCCCACGTTTTGGCACGAGATGGTGTCTGACTGGGTACGTTTCGAGAATTCAATCATCGTAGCTGCGACTGGAAACTTGCTCAATATCCGTTTAACGAAAAGTAAAGAACAACGATAATACCGGAAACATTTTCCTGGCAACCTCCGTCGTTGTTCTCCTTCCCTGTGAAGCGATCAGCGTTCCGGGATTCCGGACCTTAGTGTCACTCAACGTAAGAACAGAGCAGAAACCTCTTCGAAGTACGGCAGTACTTCTATCCAATGTTTCACACCGTGCACACTTGTATGGACGCTCTGCTATCGACAAGATCCAACATGGGTGGTTTTCTGGTTTTTATAATGGAGAGCAATGACACAAAGTCGAGTGCGATGGGAATTTGAAAAGGTTGGCAGCGCACACTGTCTCTAGACCGTTGTCAAAAGAAGCAGTTGCCGAATGGTCTCGAACAGCATTCCTTAGCCGACCTTGTCGGACAGATCAATGGTGCTGAGGAGACCGCTGCACAACCTCCTATCCGGGGCTGTTGAGAATGTTAGGAGGTACATCAATCTTGGGGAAATTCATGGATGCCAAGTACCCATGACCAGCCGCCATATTCCGGCAAAGCATCTCTGGGGAGCTGTTCGTCTTATGAAAACGATGCTGAAAACGTAGACGGAAATTCTTCGACCATAGTCGTTCGGACACTGACTTGACCCCATTATCCGGTCCATGTCAAAGAGTTGCATACAAGAGTATTCAACATGTTGGCGCGAGAATTAGGTGGAACTTGATCATATGCTGATATATCAAATAATACATGGCAGCGGGGCATGATACGACAAAACAGGCTGTGATGTTCCTCTAAAGATGCACACAACCCGGCAGGGTGGTGACCATGGTATGAAAGAAAGGCTTCTTTTGTGTGTCACCTTTTCTTGGCCGCAGTCAGAAAATGAAGATTAGAAGTAGAAAGTAGTAATGACTGCCATGTCATGCGTCAACACCCATTGAATGGACATTAGCCTATGACTCGTTCATTTCGCACGTCAATCTTATTTCTCTGCTGTCCAGAAATTTTCCCATCGTAAACAGCTTCTCTATAACGATCGCAATTGGGAGAAATCAGCGCGGGCACCACTTAGCATCAAAAGCTCCGATCTCTGAGACCCAACGATCAACTTGCAAAATCCTTCGAAACTTCACGATCTCTATCCTGCCGCCACTTCTCACTTTACTGTCGCTCTCCGCCATACCATCGAAACCTACGACAACATGCCTCTAATCTTGGGGTCCGTCACCTCGCAATGGACATGCTGCCAGTGCAGCACTTTGAACGCACACCCCGACCCGCTCGGCAAGTGGCCATTCTGCAAGGTTTGCTTCGGGCATGCGTACTGCAAGCGCTGTGAATGGCATTGGAAGAGACTTTTCACGATCGGTGGGGAAAATCGAAGGACTGAAGGATGAATACAAATTGAGCAGAGTAGGCGACCGGACAGTGATGAAGGAGGTAGTCCTGTGGTGGATGCCGTTACGGTGGTATCCCGGTTTTCCCAGACATAGGCAGAGCTACGAATAAGGGATTTCCTGCGCCATTTATTTGCCATTGCGTGCGGAAAATAAGCCCACCTGTCGTTATGTACTCGGCGTAATCTTGGCCACCGCTGGTAATAAGGTGACTCGATGGACACGATAGTAAAATTAGACCTTCTAAAAGCGCGGTAAGAAGCAGATAGGCGTGTCGCTGTCCCCGGCCTCAGTCAAGTCGGCATGACCTTCATTAGCCAAGTGAGCCGAGTCAACTGACTCACTGAGACGATTGCACCGTCAGTCTTCGACGCTTTATTATCGAGATCGTGTGGGCCGCCGAAGCCGTGTCACTAGTGATGCACACTTCTCGTCTTGGTTTACCGGGCCAGATGGCCATCGAGGAGCCAGCTGCTCTTGAGCGACATACGACTGGGCAGCTCAGCGAGGTAAGGAGACTTACTCCATCGACCAAACGACCGCATTGGAGAATGCTTCTGGCGCACTTTGTAGCGAGCAGTTGGGCTACGAGCTCCTGCTCGTTCTCTATTGTGAGCTGCAGGACAACCTTTCGCCTGGAGTGTCGGTACAATTTTCATATCGTATTCCTATCTGCAGCAGACTTCTCAACAATGGTGGGCCTGAAATTTGGCACCTATGTCTTGATCGCGGCCACTTTATTCAGTCTACAGTCATCCAAATGCAAGAGCCGTGTCGGCAAGGTTGACTCGATAAGTTGGTGTAAGAGCCAAGCAGCGAACCCACCATCATAGAAACACGGAGCCTGGTACACGTCCTTCTTTTGGATCACCTGAAGGTCACATAGGAACAGCCATCTGTGTTGGTGCGGAGGTAGCGTGCTCTTGCGAGCGGCCTGTGCGAAATTGACCAACACGATCCCTGAGCCACCTTACCAGTCATGCTAGTGCCGGATCTCATTGGACTTGCCTATCAAGGCTTGAAGTGTGTGTTCGTTCGACATCGGCGTATATGCCCTCCCTGGCGGAGAATAATGTTCCATGCATATGAGTTGTCCAGGTACGAGAGTTGGTACGTTTTTGGCTGTATCTTTCTGCATTAGGGGCACTGATTCGACCATCGGGAGCCCCAACCAGCATTCCTTTAGCTTTTCTCGTGGAACCTACCCCAAATGATGCCTTGGCCTCAGTCTCGAGCTTCAGTATCAGTCTTCTTGCGAAGCAGACTGAGTCGACTGCGCCTGCTAACGGGGTTACTTAAAAGGACTGGCGCCGTAGTGGCAATCTCCAGAGATCTAGGTGACCACGTCCAGGGGAGGATACCACCAGCCGGCTTTGCCAACGGACGCTCACCCATGCGTCCCCGCTTCGGTCTCCTTCATGATCTAGAAAGCTGAGCACCGCACTGGTCGCCTTCGCAACATTCCAAATGGCTTTCAGGCCTTCGATATTCGATCAATTGGTTTCATACTTTTACAGGCGTTGGATACCTTCAGACCAGGACGCATCGTATCTCTCAACGCATTTGTCGATTACCATTACCTGCAACGCTTCATAGTATGAGGAGTGAATATATACTGCGTCAATCACAACTGCATGTCAGGCCATAATGACCGCCTAGGCTGGAGTGGTGATCGCTGCTCTGGAACGAAACGCTCAAAAAGTATTGAGCACGTGTTTCAGGGTTCAAGATCCTCCGGATTTGTGACTTCTGGCTTGCTTTACTGTTTGGACGATCGTCAACAAATACTACATCGAGATGCCAATTTGTTCTGCCACCATGTCTGATTCTGCGCTTGGTATTTTTCGAGACTAGTGCTCAAAATGGGTGCCCTTTGCTTTTAGCGCTTTCATGATGCTTGCCCGTGCTTGGCATTGCATTTTGATCCCCACCCCCAACTTTTGTCAAAATCACTCCTGGTCGATTTTATCAACTTTTGCATTTCTTGTTGTTTGATTACCAAATTTAAGATATAGATAGAGTAAGCTTTGCGCTTTAAGTCGATGTAGTTTTGTACAATTCAAGAGTGTTTTGATTGATTTATTAGGATGCGTAGATTTCGTGTTCCAGATCGCAATTGTAGAACAAGAGTCGTTCGAACTTCTCTTAATTACATAAAATTTGCAACCACTATAACAGCTTCAATTCTTTATCAAATTTTACTAATAAAATGATTTTACAAAGCGCCAAGTGTCTAGTTTTATATGTGAGATTTTTGATAAATCAAACCAAGAAATGCGAAGGTTGATAAAATCGACCAGGAGTGATTTTGACAAAAGTTGGGGGCGGGGATCAAAATGCAATGCCAAGCACGGGCAAGCATCATGAAAGCGCTAATTGGCAATACTAAGATCTTCGTCTTGATCCTTCTACCTCTGGATTTTTCTGTGGCTATCGAGAACGAGCACGCGGTACCGTTCAAAGCAATAAGTTGTCACCTGCTCGAACAGTCCGCCGTCGTCCTTTCGGGATGTTTTCCCAAGCATTCCGGGGAAGGAGTACACAGTACAGTCACTGAAAATAGCAATCGCGCATCTACATGCCGTGTTTCAACAGCACCCTGCATCTCTCTCTGAGACAGTGCCGTCTTGCCAAGTGCAAGCCATTGCGATCGAGCTCGGACCGTAACCCTTCCAGAGGATGTAGCTAAAACCAATGGGTCGGCTACGAGCCTGCCCTCGCTGTTAGCTCCATGCTCCTTGCGTATATAGCTTTTCTTTCTGATCCTCTTCAGAAGAGCGTAGCCCATCTATCAGACGGAGTTTCTTGGGCAGCTCACGATGACTGAGCCAAATAGCTCAGACCACGTCCCATGGAGGAGACGGCTCCCCAAAGTCTTCATCACTCGTTCGATCCTGCTCTGCATAGGCGTTGTCGCGGTTTTCTGCCTCGCGATCGCACTTGCGCACTTCGACCTGAACCTCAATGCCGTGAGGGGTCAGAACAACAATTACTCGCAAGGTGATGTGTTTGGCGAACTGGCCGTGGCCGCAGTCTGTCCATCCCATCTTCTCTTTCCCCTTCCGTCCCAGTCACGGTCACTAACGCTGGGTCTGTCGAATACAGGTATCCCTCTCCGTCGCAACGTCCGCTCTCTTCTTCTTCCAATTCATCGCCGGGCCTCCCCTACATCCTGGCTACTACGTTGCAGGAGATCTGCTGTCCTTTCTGACCCTCACGGTCTGCCTCACTATTGGTTTCATGCTGAGCGCGTTCATAACATTCAACAACTTCGTTGAGGAGTCGACCTGCCAATCGGGTTTTCAGTGGGCTAGATGTGTAGCAGAAGCGGATATTATACAGCAGCTAGAATTAGTAGGCTATTCGTGTGGATTCGTAACGATGTATGCAAATCGAGACACAGTTCCTTTATCACTCGATGATTTCGTCTTCTATCAAGCAATGAGAGTAATTCGATGCTGACGACTATACGAACAGACCACTCCACTTCACTTTGTTCGTAATTGCGTGCTATCGAACGCACGTCCATAATCTGAGGAAGGAGATGTCAAAGATCACTGCAGAGATGACGAGGCAAAACCTCGAGATGAGAATGCAGGACCTCGAGATGCGACAGTATCCGCCTGCGAAAGCCGGCGAGGGGCAGCTCCCCAGGCATCCGGCACACGGTCTGTCGACGAAGAAGAAATTGTTAAGAACGTACAAGGCCGAATTGGACGATAGTGATCGGAGGGAAGAGCTGCAGAAAACGGAATAAGATCATATAGGGGTAACATGTATCAGCGGGTCAGTGATCTAAGGGGGGAATTCAAGCAAGAATTGCTTTGGCCGCTGACGCACGTTCATCTGATTTCGCCACACGTCATCTCACCACTCCGGATTCTGCCTTTCTTCTCGTTCCTGTCCTCTCAATGCTCACTAACACTACCAATTGCCTAGAATAACCCATAATGAGTTCTACTTCTCTTATTATTAGGATCAGCCGTTGCCAGAATGATCTTCTACACGAGAGGTCGTGGCCCAGGTACTAGCAAGGACAATCTAATCATCCACAGGGGGTCGACCTCCAGCATAGCATAGGTGCCAGCCTTCCCTTGACCTCCAGACCCTCCGCCATCTCACCTGGTCTTTATCAAGACGCTATGCACCTCCATAGTGCCTGATCCTAAACGACATCCATCCAACCCACGGATCTAGCGAACAGGACCGAAAGAAGTGTCTTGGGTGTACATCTTCCAACTAGCTATCCCCATTCCATGAGCGCATCTACTCAAGAACGTTTCTCCCTGCAATGTTGGTTATGCTCCCTGTAACGTCGCCTCACTCTTCACAAAAATCATCTTCTATCCCATCCAAAACCGGTGGTGGTAGATATCCCTTGATAGAGCCTGAATGCATCCTCTTACTTCTTTGCCTTTGCATTTTTCTTGTCGGGTGTACTGATTGACATGTGATTCAATCTTACGAATTTTTCCTTTGGCAATGGGTTCGTTTTCGCTGCGGATTAACGATTCCTTCCGACGTGGTGGAGAGAGTGCCTGGCACGCTGTTGAGAGGAGTACCGTGCCGGCGCTTGGGATACATAAATTCAGTAAATCTTCGGGCCGCCATCGGACATCACGAGTAAAGCGGACGCATCCCCCATGAGAACAACATGCTCTATCACTTTGCGATGACTGCAGTCAGTGAGTCAGCACACTCAGGGCACATGATGGGCAGGACAGTGCTCTGGGCACAGCGGCATTTCGCAAGACGGGAAAGTTGTAACTTTCCATGATTGGAACGTATCTGGACGCCAGCGTAGATATCATCGAGTATCGTGACGTGCATTCCTCCTTACCCAACCCTATGTAGACTTTTGGAGTCATCCCCCCTCCCTCTTTCTCGACTTCAGACCTCCTCAAGCCCTCACGTCGCGCCGCTCAGCGCCGCATCCTGCCTCTCCCCCCCATTACTCCCCACCACCATATTCTTCTCCTCCCCCTTCGCATCCTTCTTCGCCGCCCCACTCGCCTTGAAGCTCTGCTCAAAATCCGCAATGATATCATCAATATGTTCCGTGCCAACACTGATCCTAATCAAATCCTCCGTCACCCCGGAACCCCTCTTCTCATCATCACTCAGCTGCCCATGCGTCGTCGTCCAGGGGTGTATCGCCAACGTCTTCGAATCGCCCACATTCGCCAGATTGCTGATCAGCTTGAATCCATCCACGACCTGCTGGCCTGCCTGCTCCCCCCCCTTGACGCCGAAGCTCAGCACGCCGCCGAAGCCGCGGGGGAGGTATTTCTTCGCCAGCGCGTGACTCTGATGCGATTCCAATCCGGGGTAACTCACCCACGCGACGTGGTCGTGTTTCTCCAGCCACTTGGCGAGCGCCAGCGCGTTTGTGGCGTGGCGCTCACAGCGCAGCGACAGGGTCTCTACCCCCAGCATCAACTGCTGCGCCGCGAAGGGGTTCAGCGCCGAGCCTAGGTCGCGCAGGATCTCGACTCGGACGCGGATCGCGAAGGTGAGCTTGCCGAATGTCTCCCAGAACTTCAGGCCATGATAGCCGTCGCTCGGCTCGACCATCTGCGGGAAGCGCGCGGCGTTGGCGCCCCAGTCGAACTTGCCGCTGTCGACGACGACGCCGCCGATGGTGGTGCCGTGGCCGCCGATCCATTTGGTGGCGGAGTGCACGATGATGTCGGCGCCGTGGTCGAAGGGGCGGCAGAAGTAGCCGCCTGCGCCGAAGGTGTTGTCGACCACGACGGGGACGCCTTTAGCATGTGCTACCTTCACTACCGCTTCGAAATCAGGGACGTTGTAGCGTGGGTTGCCGATGCTCTCTAGGTATACGCATTTGGTCTTGTCGTCGATGACTTTCTCGAAAGCAGAGGGGTCGGCGTCGTTCGTGACGAAGCGGCAGTTGATGCCGAGGCGAGGGAACATGACTTTGAATTGGTTATAGGTGCCGCCGTAGAGGTTCGAGCTTGATACGATGTTATCACCGGCGTGGGCGAGGGCAGCGATGGTCATGAATTGAGCGGACTGGCCGGAGGAGGCGGCGACGGCGGCGACACCACCTTCAAGGGCGGCGATGCGCTTTTCGAAGGCGTCGACCGTGGGCTGAATGGTTGGAGAGTCAGCGACATGGTGACACGGTGACATGGTCGAAGTGTGGAGGCAAGCGAGAAATGAGAAGGAGGGAGATGTACGTTCATGATCCGGCTGTAGATGTTACCAAATTCCTTGAGGCCGAAAAGACGAGCGCCGTGGGCGGAGTCATTGAAAACAAAGCTCTGTATTGTGAATCAGAGGGCACTGGTTCCGGGGAGGGAATTTGTCTGTAATGGGCTAGGCGTACAGTCGTTGCATAGATTGGCAAGGCACGGGCATTCGTCGCTGAATCTGGCTGTTGACTGGATACTGGAAGTCAATATATGCAATCGACAGGGATACGCGCTGCGATATAGAAGGGGCATGAATGCGAGATGGCTCACCCGGCATGCAATTGCAGCGTTTCGAACTTGTGCTGGGGTGCTTCTTCCGCCATTGTTGAGGCTGAGTGGAGAGCTGGATGGCGACGTGGTAGGAGTGATAGCCAAGTGTGTCCTTCAATAGGTCGAGTATGTAGTCCAGGTGTCTCCAAAAATCACGTCGTACAAAGCAAGAGGCTGACCATCACCACTCTAAATGTAATCAAGTACACCGCATTAGCCTCGAAATGAATTCAATCTTTTCTTTCTGTGAGCGCCCGGCAACCAGTCCCCGCCATCGTCATCGCACAGCGGGATCGCGCCATATTGCGACTCGGCGATCCCTGGGGCTGGCACGCGACAGTCGTGGGGGTTCCATTGGTGGCTATGATGCAAGCTAGATGTAGCAGGGCGCAAGCTTGCTCTTCCCAGAAGTACGACAATCTGGTCTTGTAGAACACCTTCTGGTGATGCAGCAGAAGCCGAATCAAGCCGTGCTGGTACTTTCTGTTGATTCGAGACGGCCAACGGGTGCCACCGGAAGCCGAGGCATGCGGGGTCACAGCCACATTACGCCACGTGCACAGACCACATGCTCATATTGCATCCCGTTTCGGTCCATCCGCGAGTACCTGACTCCTAGGTTCGAGTGGGATCCCGTTCGCGCATCGCTAAGCCATATCGAGGTTTCCTCCGTGTCTGTCGAAATTTCATCGATATCTCGGTCCTCACTCCCGCCAGTGAGATGTCAATATTGCTCTTCACCATGGCATTCTTGGGCCTCGACAGCCGCCTTGCCGCCACCATGGCTTCCGGACCGTTCTCGGAAGAATAATGTTGAGCTCCGGGGTGGGCAGCAACGTGATAGGAACGGGGATACGTCCGCGCTGAGGAGGTTGGTCCGACTTGGTTTTGAGTGGTACTGAAGGCGGAGGGGGGAAACAGCGAGTCGATTGTGCGGGACACCTCTACGGTATGATGAACAAATGAAAATTCCGGTCTCGAAGCAATATATGATGAGGGAGAGAAAGCAAGGGTGGCTGTCTAGGCTCAGTCTCTTACAACACTCGTCTCTTGGTGGAACCGCCCTGGAACAGCATGGCCACGACGGGCTGGCCTTTGACGTGCACGCGTGGGGATTCAATAGAGAAGAGAAGAGATCTTCCCTGGTAAAAAAGAGAAGCACTATAACATGCCAGAGTAAATACGAAACGAAGAAATGCCCGATTTATACCGAGGGAGCTTGAATGGTCGACACCTGAGATTGAGCAAGATGGACGATTATTGCACGGAGAAAGATGTAATCTATAAAATTCCGGGATCAACGAGAGCAATGCATAATATGCTTGGAAGTTGGTCGAGTCGGCTAAAAAATGCCGTTGGAAAAGTACAAGACCATGCTTTGCGACGTGTGAACACACCTCAAGATACACCGATTACGACGACTAGAACCCCTCTCCGGGAATGCAATCAAGCAATGACAGGACTGGCTAGTAATTTGTGTATGGAGATGTCTGTGGGTTGATAATAGTACAGTAATTGTAGAGGCGAGAGAGCGCCTTGACTTGGTACGAGATGTATGCGGATCTGGGAATACCCATATGTGCTTTGGCAATGTATGTACTGTTGTCGAATGTCGTAGTTGATCCCACGCCCGACTTTACCTCCCTTTGTAGTCGTGGGCATGGCTAAGGTATCCTCTGGCGATGTTCGACGTGCTGCTGGCATCTCAATGGTCACGTTGGGGCTTCGAGAAACCGTGCAGGAGCCCCGTAGTGATGCGGCCGACGGGCGAAGGACGGTTTGCCATATTCGTTGAGTCGAGCACCCCCACCCACTTTATGGACCCGGAAGGGTGATATCTTTAACATCTTTGCCTTCGGTGCCGTTCGGTTCCTTTCCTTCATTCATGCCCATCAACGCCTTTTGCAGCTTCGGGAAGAAGTCCCGATTGACCCCCACGTCGACATACTCTTTCTGATCCACGATCATACCCTCCTCATCAAACTTCAAGATCCACATGTACTCATTCAGGTACTCGCCAGCCGCCGTATCCGCCCTCGCTTTTAGGTGTATGATAATTTTCCTCTGCTGGACATCTTCGATGATCTCATACACCGTAAGACTGAAATTTCGGAAGGCAGGAATGATGGACTGGAGCTGCGATCGATAGGTCTCGTTGGACTGAGGGGGGTACTGGAGAGAGTAGGGAAGAATGGTTCGTTTGCAGCCGGGGTTGCGCAGGGCAATAATGTCAGGAATGGACATGGAGTTGAAGGCGTCCACGAGCGCGTCGGCGGTCTTGCGCTGAGCGGTTATTGCCATGTTTGTAAACTTTGGAAGTCGAGCAGCATATGATATCGCTCGGCAGGAGGATGTACTTGAGAAGCGTTTTGGGAGATTGTCGTGTTTGTAGAGAGGTTGCGAACCATGGACATTCCTTGTGATTGCATGCCTTAGGCCGGACACGTGAATGATGACCTGCGATACTCTTGTGACAAACAGGGCATCCCTCGACGAATACGGAAGCTATCATCGGTCGATCACGGTGGTTTTGGCGGCGCTGGGAAGCTAGGAGATCCTAGTGCCAGATCGGGTGAGGGCCAGAAACAGGGCAGAGGACCTCGGAAGGATCAAAGAGGTAATGGGTCACTGGGTCAGTAATCTTTAATAGGCAATTCACGGCAAGATATCACTGGTAGAGCCACGATCAACGTCCAGTTTGGCATGCATCTCTGAAAGCAGACTGCCTAGTAGTCGCTATCTCAGCACGCTTGACTACTCCTGGCGCTCAAGCACGCCAAAATCCTCAGCCTTCTGCCAATCGAAGTCATACGACCCTCGCATCCATCTGATAGGAATAACCATCGAATCTGCTGCCCCGCATGTTACCCAAGACCCTATCTCGATCGTGACATGACGCTGCTGCTCAAACCGCAGCGGTGCCCTGTGGGTTCATCTCGTGATCCTTCTTGTCAGGGCCTGTGGTCGGATTGCCGGTTCCCTGCAGGCCTCTCAGAGCTAGAACCGTCGTGACCAGAAAGGATAGCCTGGAAGCCCAGAATGGTCAGCGCGTGCTTCGTTGACAGCAAAGAGATGCCTGCTTTGGACATGGGAAGACTCACCACTCCACCGCTCCCAATACGATTGTTGCAACCATGACGTGACAGATGTGCCCATAACACATCAGTAGTCTATGGTGGAAAACAGCCAGCACGGTGAACGCCGCGAACCAGAAGAGCATTGTCAAGGCCTCGCAACTAGGAATGATCCATCTACGCTGAACCTTGAGAGCGGCCACGAAGAGTAGTGGCGTGAGCAACAGCGTCCAAATGGTGCAGAAGAGCAGAAGGTTGACTTCGGAAGGTGAAAATCTCCAGAAGGAACTGAAGCGGTACCAGTGGATGACTATTTGCCGGAATGGTCAGCAAAGGCTTCCCAAGTCTTTCCCCTGCTCAAGCTAGAGCCTGTAGGATTGTAGCTCTCGAATCTTCCTCTGGTACAACAGTGGTGAATAGTTGCTACGCTTTCACCATACTGAAGGACTCACGCGGAATAGGACAAAGGGAACAATGACTTCGGGGACAGCAACGAGTTGTTTCTTAGCCCATAGCAAGCCGCGACATTCTCCAGGAGACGAGGACGAACTTACGATAGCTAGTCAGGGCGAGCAAGGCCAGAGCCAGAGCTACCTGCACAGCACGCAGGAGGAAAATAACAGGGAGCATGGCTGCAAAAAGTGTTTGTTCGGTCGATGTGATAAATGGTCGATGTGGAGTGAAGAGCTGCGTAATCAAAAGTTGTGAGGGATGCTGTTTGTTGATGAGTGTTGATGAGTATCGTCCTGGCAGAGGCTTTTACTAATGATGGTCGAGGAGTCAAAGAGCGACGGGTCCAGGTTATTTTTTATGAGCGAAGGAAACCGGGTGATTTGACGGAAGGAGTCATACACAGAAGGATGAGATCTGTGTAAGAAGCAACGTTTCGACACTTCCTCGGGAAGGGAAGGAGCATGCCTGTGGTCGGCGACACATACAAGAAACAATGCATGCATGCGCACGACCATTGTAATTCAACTTAAGGACTAAAGTAAGTGGCTCGTGGATGAAGTTTCGAAGAAAAGGGGATTACCTCCTAATCAGGGGCCTAGTGGTGCTCATAGAGGCTTTCCTTCTTTATTCTTTGGCTGACCATGAACGAACCACAATTACCCGTCATCGAGCATTTCTGTTCCTGCTATATACAAGCCCAAAGCCCTTCTCTACAACCGGTTCCGTTGTACAAACTTCGTGTACTTCTTATACTACAACCTCGCCTTGACCTTGTTGTTCGCCTGCTCTTCTGCCACCAATGATTCGGCGTACAGCTCGTCCAGTTCAGCACGGAATTTTTTCGCCGTTTGCGGCCGCTTAAGCTTGAGCCTGGATGGGGATATGTCAGTGACGCGCTGCGAGCCCAGTATAGGAACACATGACTTACGTAGGTGTAAGGAGCTCGTTGTCGATTGTAAACGGTTCGAGGTAAAGGTAGCAATTCCTCACCCGCTCGTAACCGGCGAAATTGTTCTTCTTGCCCACTTTGTCCATCTCTTTGACCACTGCTGCTCTGACCTTGGCATTCTTACACGCAGCTGCTACAGCTTGCAAGTCCGTTGCGGCGATGGTTCTTCCCAAGACCTTGCTCGCAAATGGTGCAAACATCTCTGGCATCACGCCGAAGAGAGCCACCAGAAACGTTTGTACCGAGTCACCGTGAACGTAGGCTTGCGCGAGAAAGTTGAGATGCGAAAGATAGACGTTTTCGGTGCGTTCGGGTGAGATGTATTCTCCCTGTGCGAGCTTGAGTACGTTCTTGACGCGATCAATGATCTTGAAACGCCCTCTGCTGTCCACGGTAGCGATATCGCCTGTGCGAAACCATCCATCCGGGAGCATGCACTTCTCCGTCTCTTCCTTGTTCTTGTAATAGCCGGAAAACAGGGTGGGTCCCCGAAGGAGTAGCTCACCGCGAGGTTGAGGCTGGTCCGTGACAAGATATTCCATGTCCGGCATGTTGGCCAAACAGATCTCATTCGAGGGCACCACAGCCCCGCAAGTCCCTACCGATAGGTCACCCTCTATCTGCACAAGACCGCAAGCATACGTTTCTGTAAGCCCATAACCTTGCGCAAGCCGATTGCCGAAGACAACACGGAGGAACGTTTGGAGGCTCGGATCAAGGGGTGCGGAAGCGGAGACCATAGTACGCGCTCTATCAAGGCCTAACGCTGACGCAACTTTACGTCCCCAGATGCGATCATAGATGGCATGCTTGTTCGTTGCATCGGGCGAGTCTGGATGTTGGAGTGCTGCTGTCTTGGTAGACACAATGTGCCGCGCCAAAGCGCCCTTAACCCCAGGTTGAGCGGTTGTAGCTGCACGGACAGCGCCACCGAAGCGATTGTAAAGTCGTGGTACGGAGATGAAGCCCGTAGGTCGGAGTAATTTCAAATCATCCACCAAAGCAAGGATATCCCCGTGAAAGTAGCCAATGGCAGCGCCTAACCATAGGGCTCCATGCTCGCTTAGGCGTTCGAAGATATGAGCTAGAGGAAGATACGAGCAGTAGACGTCGGAGGGACCACCGGGCATGAGGGTCAAGGCGGTTCCAGTCGCTGCTACAGCCGCATAGTGGGTGAGAACAACACCCTTAGGCGGGCCGGTTGTGCCGGAGGTGTAGTTTATGGTGATGATATCTGAAGGGCTCGGGACATGATAGACGGGACTTCCTAACGACTTGCCTAACGCCTCAATCTGCTGCATTGAGTATATTCGGACCTCCATGTCGGACGCCATAGCTGTAAGCACATCATACTTGGAGTGACCAGGTCTATCTCCGTCTTCGAGGGGATCTAGAGATATGATAATCTTCAGAGAGGGTAGTCTTGGCTTCAATTTCAGGACAGTAGGTATGTGCGGTAGTGAGACTGCGATGCAGGATAGTTGCGCGTGATTGATGATGTACTCGACTGCGGAGGGTCCCAATGTATCGTACAAGGAGACGGTATAGAGAGCTTGGGACATGCATGCCAGATCTGCATGTTCATCAGCTGTACTTCTCAGACGTCGAAAAGACAAACACCCTACCTGTCAATTGCCATTCCGGCCTGTTCTGGCACCAAAGCCCTACACCGTACTTGCGCTGCGTAACACCAACTTGACTGTTCGCCTCGACTATGCCAGCACCAAGGTTGGCCCGCCTCTCCTGCACGGTCCCGTAACTCAACCATTGGTACGGCCCCCAAGCCTTTCGCGCAGAATCGTAAGGTCGGAAGCCGAGACATTTCCTTGTAGCATTGCGGTCCGCTGCAGGTCGTTAATATGCAGACGAAGCCTATGTGAACGCTCTTTTACCTGAATCTTCAAACATATGGTGCATAGTGGTTATCTAGTATTGTACATCAATTCTGCGTTCTTCATATAGCGCTGCTCTTCTGTCCGCTAGTCCACTTACCTCTGGGTCTAGTGTTTCAAGAAGCTCATTCTGACACCTCCAATGCCGGTAGACTGCGCTTCGACCTGGTTGTTCGGAGTTTGGTATAGGTACTGAGTAGGGTGACCCGACAGGAGGTGGAGCATGTAATTCATTCGCACGCTCAAGAAAGGCCATGATGTACTATCAACGGAAGTCGAAGGCAACAGCTTGTCCAGAACAATGAATATGGGTGTCCGAGCTGGGCTCGGGTAGGTCTGAAGGGCGGGTTATGACATGTGTTACTTAGACAGTTGTACCTTCGTTAATGATCTTGAAGTTCCAATCATCGACCATGAGGCACACTTTGGTATCAAAGTTGAGGTTGATAGTTCACTGTTGAGAAGGGGATCTGAAGGAGGCATCGAGTTGAGCGACTGTAATCCGTCTGGTGATGGGTGGATGGGTGATGAAGGTGGAGGAGATGGCCTGTTCTCTGTTCTCTGAACGCAAGAGATTGAACCTCGGCTCCGGAATCGCCGAAGTCATGCCGCACGTGGCTTTCCGCCGACAGATCCTTGCTCTGATCGATCTACTGGATTTCCTAGCATGTGAAACTGTGGCTGGGCAGCGCATCGCGGTTGGCTTTAGCCAGCATTGTTCCTTTACTTCTACATTACCGAGCAAAGAACAGGGACAACTGCTCAGCCTTGGATATCCTTTTCACCATCCATGTTCTCAGCGATGACAAATAGATCTCGTCGTGCCTTCTGGAGTGTGGGACTCTGAATGTTTCTTTCTGACCAGACTGTACATCAAGGATGCATCAAGGATGATATTCTTCAAATTAAGGTCGAAAGGGTCAATGAGCTATGATCGCCCAAGCGGTCTTCAAAATTAGCGACTCGTCATGGTTTCTGCATAGTGACAGTGACGAAGCCAAAGTTCTTCGGTAGAACCTGCGCCATGAGAGCAGTGCATAAGATGTATCAACTGGAACAATTCGGCCAGGATCGTGACATTCAGTTTCCCACAATTGTGAAGCTACACATATGGCACTACATGCCGAAGGCTGGGTATCTCAACATGTTGCGCGACGTGGAACATACGGCCCTCCAGCGTACCTCTACTCCAATAGGGAGAAGAGCTCCACGTCCATGCGCGGAAACCAATGGTCGTCCTCCATGTCGTCTTCGTCCAGAACACACGGCGCTGGATCCAGCTTGAGACCGCTACCGTCAAGCACCACGTCTTCCGTATCGCTCGTCAAGTCGACAATGTTCGAGTTCTGCGTACCTCTACCTAATTCTTCACGACGCCCAGCAATCGTGTTTCTGATGTTGTGAGCGGCCGCATTCTCCCGGACTCGGCCCTTACTTGACACAGGCTGTTGCTTTTCGATATCCTGATGGAGACGTGCGGTGCCTGGCGCTCCGTCCTCTCGCGCATACGCTGCGTAAGGCCCTGCGTAAGCTGGCCCCTGCCCAACGCCGAATTCAAAATCCATGACGACTTGTCCGGTTTCGATCAGCTCGCGGGCAGCAAGTTGCCCAGGCCCAAGCCCAGGTAGGGTGACGGCTGGTGGCGACTCGTTTCGTACGGCTGGGTGGTATTGAATTGCCTGTGGCCCTACTTTCGGGCCGACTTGTTGGGCTCCTGCGCCACCGGGATCGGATGAGAGTACATGTACACCCCCACTCGAGTCACCTACAAGTAACGACACGTAGTCTGGGGAGAAGGAGCCGCACGAGATGCCCGCCTGCAGCTGAGCAACGTCGCCGATGAATGCGTCTTCAGGTGCTCGACTAATATCCCAGCACTTGACTACTCCATCTGTCGCGCCGGTGTAGAGACGATGCTTGCCAACGCCCCATAGAGTCATGTTGACTCCTGCGTCTCCCTGTTCCCGACTCATTGGCGGAGCGCCATATTTGTGATCCCAATCAGCTATTGGCTCACTATGCTCAAAGTGGTGGAGTATGTGATCCGGATTTCGGGCGTCCCATACGTAGATCGATCCGTCGGTGCATCCCACGGCTAGGATGTTCGGGTCTCGAGGGTGGAAGACCAAGTCCTGCATATCTAGTGCAGGACATTCGTATTCGAACATGGATTGCGAGCTGCCATTGCGACGATCCCATGTACGCACGACGCTTCGAGTTGTGTATTGGTGTGTCAATCTTAGTCCTGGGGCTCCCCCGGTCGAAAAGGCGTCAAGGAATGGGTGGAAAGCCGCAGTATAGATATTTTGGGCCGATGGCGTAGCTTTAAGCTTCTCACCGGTGCTGACATCCCAGAGGCAGAGGTCGCCCTCTCGAGCGGGATCGTAGTCAGGTAAGTCTCCCCACCGAGTGAATCCAACCAGAAGAAGGTTTTCCGTGAACGGGGTCAATCCCCAGCGGAGACATTCAGGGTAGATCTCGTGTTGCGGCTTCAGACGGGATCGATAGGATTCGAGACTTATATAGTTGTGACTATAGTCAGCCCCGTCATGTGAGTAGACTCTGATTGGGTTTTCGACGGTATGCGAGGCGGTAGCGAACGTTCGAGGGAGTCGTTTGGAAGCTTCCAAGGCTGCGACATGTCCATTGTGTATAAGGGTTTCAGCGCAGACTTGCTTCCCTTGCCCAATATCCCACACTTTGACCGTACCATCATGGCTTGCCGAGTAGAGCTCTCCTCCTTGTGGTGAAAATTGGATGGCCGTAACACTTTTGTAAACCATTGGGTCACAAGCGTCATATACAGCATCCGTCGAGTTCGGCCCGCTAGCGATTGTGTCTGGCCTAGGCCGAGGAACTCGATGGTCCGGTAGCTCACAAAGAGTGTTAAGGATAATGTCGCCGTAGAGGAAGTTGTTGGGACGATTGTATTGAAGATCCTCCGCATTCGCGGTAGCTGTAGCACCGACCGCATACGTCTGAGAGTCTGGGCTCCAAGCAGCTGCAACAATATCCCCCGATGCTCCTTTCCAACATCTTACGGGAGCAATGTTATCGATGACTGAATATCGAATTTCCTGCTGCGTCCGTCGACCTTTTGTCTCAAAGCCTAGTTCGCGGTGTCTCAACAATAATGAGATCGTAAGGTCAACATCAGGCTCTCTGATTTGCTTCTCGACTCGCATTATGGAGGGTGACGCTGTTGTCGTGGTCCTTGCCCGCGTCAGAAATTTACGAATCGCTTTACGCTTCCTTGTTGATGCAAATTCCGGCTTGGAATGTGCAAGACGAGAAATAGCGTCGAGATCGTTCTCATTGCAATTTCTGAGCATCCTTCGAAGCTTCTCGCCAACAGTCTCGGGATACGCTTCATCAATTGAAATCCCGTGGAGTTCTTGAATAGTAGCAAGTAGGGTATGGCTCTCGAGATTCGAAAAGTCGACGTGCTTGATCGCATGGTCGTTATCCCTAGGCTTAGCCCTCAGCTTGCTGTCAGGCTTGTATGGGTATCGGGTAGTGCCGCAGGTAGAACCCAAGCTCGCAGATATTAGTTCGAGGGAGGAGTCGAAGATCGGCTTGTCTTTGCTGGCTATCGTCTTCGAGAAGATCGTGTCATGATAAAGACTCGCTGCAAGATGGTCGCCGAGGGTTGCCGGATGTTTCGCAGAATCAACCTTATGAGCTGCTTTCACTGATACGGTGGAGGGCTCAAGAGTGGCTACTCGAAGGTCTGTAGCAGGTGTTGATTCAAGGATCCGGTCAGGCTCTGACACGCCATTCAGTGGCCGAGTACCATCCTTTATAGACTGTTCCAACGTTGTACTCGTAGCTATAGGATAAGCTTGTTGTGGTGGGACTTCGTGTACCGAGGAGCTTATACGCAGTCTTTGCAGATTCGTTGTGTCAGCTGGTCCCCGTTTGGTGAACAGTACAGGGCTTTCTTGCGGCCGGACTATCATTGCAGATGACTTGTGAGTTGCTTCCAGTGATTCTTGGCGAGCCGAATATTGACGAGAGTCTCTTGTAGCATCGGAATAAGCTTCCAGAGAGCTTCGGTGGTCATCTAATATCGGCGCCGGTCGTAAATTGTTGGCGGATCTTAGTGCTGATTCCTTTGCCTGGAATGGTCGAAAGGAGTTGGCCAATGATTTTGCCTGTTGTGTTTGTCTTATTGATGAATTTGGTCCACCCTCATGCATAGCGCTAGCATTCACATGTGGGTGAGAAGGTCTACCGATGTCACGAAGATCGCGTGACATCTCATTTGCGGAGTCCTCTGCACCTACGTCCACAATCATCTCATTGTCGTCGATGTCGATCACCTCTATAGAAGAACTCTTTAATTTTTCGAGAGGCTTTTTCACCTCCTTCTTGAGAGCTGTTGGTGTTCCCGCCATCAACTGATTTGAAGATTCTGCATCAATAGAGCCAGTGCGGGTCGGACCCCTTCTTTGCGTACCAACAATACCTTTGTCATACCGTAAGCTCTCTGAACTGAACAGTTCCAGGTTTCCTGGGTGCCCGGTCGCAAGGCTCTCTGTTGGCGCTACAGATGTCGCAGGAGGCTCAAGCTTTTGTTGCAGCCTGCCGAAAGATGGGCTTACATCTGGATTGTCGGCAAAGGAGACGTCACCCGAATCGGAGGGTCCGCTGCGTCCTCCGACACCATCGTGCGTGAGGTCGTAGAAGGGAGTTTCCTCAGCTTTGAAGAGGTGGAGACAGCTAAGATCTCGGGGAGTTGGAGGTGCGGAGCCAGATTCTTTGGAAAATCCCTGGATTTTGCGGCAGAAAAGTTCTTTCACGAATCTCCTGATCACAGTTCGCTGGTGACTGGTCGGGTCGCGCCGCACACGAATCAGATCCGGAAGGGTTACCTTCAGCATCTCAAGCGCGACCTAGCAGAGCTTAGCCTCGAGATTTCGCGTCGCCCACATTCAAGGCTCTGAGAGCCAACTTACATCAAGTCCCATGGTTTGTAAGTCTTCATCGGCGTGAAAGCCACGGTAGTGACTTGTAAGGGATTGGATAAAGGGATACACCAACTCCTCAAAGAGCGCAATGAGCGCATTAGCTCTTCGGTGACTCATTCCTTCACAATCCACCTCAAGCGTGTAATGGGCATTGTGCACTGACGTGCTCGTTCCCAAATTGGGAGCTCGATACCGTATTTGCAGCTTTCGTGGTGCATCATCACCACCCGCCAACTGTACGAGAATCGGAACGGCAGCGAGTGGTGGTTCCGAGGTATAGACATTATGTGAACCTCTTAACGAGCCGTGCTTTGCTTTCGTACCATTGTTTAGGGTGGGGAACTCTCCCAGATATTGAAGATTTCGATTGCTGGCATTTCTCGCTGTCTTCGCCGTATCTCCAGTTTCGGGTACAAAATCTCCGGTTGATTTCCTACCCCGACGATTCAAAGGACCAATAAAGTCTTTGTCACCCGGGCGAGGAAGTTGTGGCTTCCTAGGTCTGCCACGTTTTACCGGCGTAGGGACTTGTCTCAGCTCGGCTGTCGTTCGGGCCAAGATAGCGTCAGAAAAGGGCGCTGCATTCAATCTAGGGGTGAGACTCTGATCTCCCGGCGGAACAAGAGTATGCTTCTCAAGAATCTCAGAGTAACCTACCGCCCCGCCTTGTTTCGTTGGCGAATGCCGATTTATCCTGCTGAGGGTCTGGGAGGTACCAAATGCACCTTCAGCAACGGAGCGTGTGTGGCCAAAGAGCTGAAGCTTCCCAGGCTTTGAATCGTGATCGCTGTAATGTTGCTGCCGCACTTCTCCGGCTGATCGAAAGATAAATTGTCCACCATTCGACGCAGGAGAGTATTGAGGAAGAGGAGATCGATATGCGCTTGGAGTGCCCACCGGGTCTGTTCGAATGGCGGCGGGTTTCTTTGTAAATGGCGTGAAGGGGTTGTGCTTCTCGACCCGCTTATGCTCGTTGAAATTTATGGGCGCGCTTCTCTCGTCGCTGGCCGTGGGTGCTATCCTCCCAGGGCTCCCTTCCCGAGGAGATTGGCATACGAAATGTACACCGGTAGCCTCCTCGACAACTCCTTGACGATGGTGGACTTGGAACAGTCGAGGTGATGGAGGCCCAGTCGACATCCTCCGAGCTACTTTCGCATGGGCTCGACGACAATTCGACTGTATGTGAAACGGAAAGAAGTCAGATATTCAGGGCTGAAGTCTGTTAAGGGGGGAACCTTCAATAGGGAGGTTGCGCAGTCTCAATTGAATCAGTTGATTCAATTGAACATTGCCCGATCGGGTTAGCGCCGTCCTAAAGGGGTAAGCAGATCTGGCGACTTGGCGATGCAATTGAATCACTGATTCAATTTTTGTAACGATGATACAATTGCACCGCCTCTTGATTCAATTGCATCAATTGCTCGTCTAGGCGTAGATCTTATAGCTTAATTGCATCTCCTCGTCGTCGTTCTCTTGATGCCTCGCGATGTGCCCAACAGTCAATTGCACATCCTCGATTTAAACCCTCGAACTCGTTCGCAGCGACGAGCATTGCAACAATTACATCCACCTTCGCAGTCCTCGCAGCAATCAAAGAATATACGACGATCACCTCGTAAACGAAAGAAGGCCTCGATGTTTGATTCGCAGTTTTTTCAACGATCGCCTGCGAAGAGGAGGAGACGAAGCGATAATGCGCGACAAATCAATAGTACACATGATTTGAAGAAGGAGGAGACTAATGCAGAGGGCAGCATCGACCTCGATTTCGATATATTATCGATCAATAGACGACGAGTATTTGCCTTTGCCTCGATTGTTTTTGCAACTCTTGAGGGAGATTCTTCGACAACACTCTTTGCTCCTCAAAAAATCAATCGAACGAAAGGTCGTCAATTAGGTCAAAAGATGATCTATGATAGACGATTGACGAAAAAGGAAGACATTATACTAGTCAATGTTTGCATAGCCAAATTCTCGAAGTACGACATCGAGTCTATGCGACGATTCTAAAGCAAGATTAGAGGCAAATTCGAGGCGACGATAGATCGCAAATACGTTGGGGTCAATCGACACATAAATGACTTGATAATTAAGAGAAAAGTCAACATTAAAGTTTCACATAAATTAAGGCATGCGATTCGAGACGACAATTATACTCAAGCTATTGATAAATAAATATCAATTGTTCAAACATATCAAAAGAGCAAAAATGAGAAGAGCTCTTCACGAAAGAAGAAGCTAAAGGCAAATGCAAAGCACGAAAAGAGAAGAAATCGCCTTAGTTAACGATTAAAGAATAAATCGAACTACGAACTCTTCTTCTTCTTCTTCGTCGTCTTCTCTATTAATAACAATGATAGCTTCAAGAATCAAAGCAATTCTAAAGATAGTAGCTTGAATAGTATACCCTCTAATGTAGAGAAGAATGCAAATAACAATGAAAAGAAATTAAGAACTATTGCAAATATTATAATAGAAGCAAGCTCTTCTTCTAATGACGATGCGATAATGATAGAAGGTTTAAATAATGACGATCAATATTACGCGATGAGGGCCTTTGCTTTAGAAGACAACGACGATTTTTCGTCTATTCTATCTTCTAGATCGCCTTTAAATAGATCTACATCGTTAGAGTCTATTAAACTCGAAAGAAGCAAGATCGCAAAGTAGTTTCGAAAGTCTATTGCTTTTGCAAAGTTCACAAGAAGTAAAAAGACCTCGAAGAGATCTAAACAAACACGCGTAAGCGTAATAGACAACTTCGATTTAGGCATTTTACAACAAACATTGAGCGAGTACTTTAAAGGGCAAACGCAATCGACGAGAGACATGTCGAGACAACAATCTTTGCTAAAGAAGATAGACAATATATTTCAAAAGAATCTTGTCGAAATGAAGAAATTATATTAGACAAAAAAGCTAAAATTAAAGACTTATTTCTAGATCTTCTTTCGAGAGTATTACGAAAACAAAATGCGCCCTTACTTTAAGTACGTCTTTGAAGGTCTACATCACTACGCGAAAGATGTAGATCATCTAACAAATTAAGACGACAAGTTGAATTATTGAGTGCAACGAGCGATGATTAACTATCTTTCAATCGACGAACGCGAGTATTATGTACGATCAAAGAAGGCAAATAGAAGTAGTAGAGAGAGAACGATGACGAATAATGCGAAGGCGCATTAGATGCGAAAAGAAGGCGTTTTTGCGAAAAATATCTAAATATTTGGGGGGAAAACACTATTATCGAAATTCCTTCTTCAAATCTTGACAAACCTCATTCGAGAAGAAAAGCGACGACGAGATGTTCGATCACTAGACTTTCGTGTACAATATTGCCTCTTTTGGGAATCTTAGATATCTAATAAAGGGATGTGATGCGTAAGTTGCAATATAAACGAGTGTGAATTGCATCTATCTTATCGACGTCTTGAAATTTGTTCTTTGAATGAACAAAACAATAAATCAACGTTTAATCGTATTTGCGTTGATTATGTCTTTGAAAAATCCCCAAGACAAACACATAAAATTTAGGTCGAAAAGTGTCTACATTGGCGACATCATTCACAATCATAACGCTTTGTCGAACTAACAAGAGCTTTTTAATCGTCAAAAATACATATATAAACATACAATCGCGAAGGTTTGATGCGATAATAATAAGAAATGACGAAAGAGAAAAGAGAGAACGAAAATCGTCTTTGGGAGCCTAGTTAGAGATTCTTCTTTCTATTTTAACATTTAAATAACGACAACGAGATTTAGGGCAACAAGCAATAAAGATTAGCATCAAAAAACTTGATCGAAGCTAGATATATATGTAAACATAAAGGGAAAGACCTAGTATTCTTATAATGTAGAGCTTTCGAGATCGCTAAAGATCTTATCGACTTGCAAATATTTCGAAAGACTAGAAGATCGCATTGCAAAGCGAGATTCTATCTAATTGCCTCGTAGACATATATAGCAATTAGTTAGAAGAATCGTCGCTAAATAGAGATTTTTAATAGATTGTAAATTCATTTTCATTTGCGTCTTAAAAGCATTGAATATTCACAAATTCTAGATTAAATCAAAGGAGTTTTCGACGACAATGCGAGCTTTTGACATTCGCTTGTTGAAAAAGGCCTATCTTTCGTTTGTATAGTCTAAATAGAAAGACATGATGTACGATTAATAAATATAGGCCTTGTCGTCGTACAATTGGAGCTTTCTTCGATTTTTGAGTAAATTCTTTAATCGATCTTGCAATCTCGACTTTTGTAGCATCGTAACGTCGTTCATCTTGTCTTCGCAAGAGTCGTAGATCGATTCTATTAAATCGTTCGAACAAGTGATAGCTAGCCATACCATTTCGTGTGCTTTTTTATAGCTAGAGTAATAGAATTTCTATTTCACATTTGATTTGCAAAATCTCTAAAAGATTTCATCGATAAACCCCCATATAGTGCTTTTGCCTCTAATCTTTTCTACTCTTTTCATCGCTTTGACGTATCTTTTGAGGCGTATATAGATAAGCGTTGGATGCCATCGTAGAATATCGTCGTAACGAATTTCTAGATGTTTAAGAAGGTCGTTGAGAACGCGAGAGAGGTAGAAGGAAGAGCGACCAAATCGTTCTGCCAATTCAAACAGTTGACGAGGATAGAATAATTTGTATAGGAGGAGACAAAGGGCGAGTTCGAAGAACGATTTCGCACGATTGCTCCACTCAATGGCATCGATTGCGAAGTAGTCAACAAGCAATCGAATTTCCTTCTTGGTAAATCGCATTATACGACGAAGTCGTTTAGGGAAAATCTGATTTAAATCGAATTCGAACGCTTTGTATTCCACTGCTTTAATGTATGAATGTCGAGGATCGTTGACGAGGTGTTGACTCAAGATAATGACGATAACAACGACAAGGGCGATAGTCGTAGATATGCCCTAATCGTCGTCGATCAATTGGGTCAATTGAGGCATGGTGAGGTGAATGTGATTAATATTATAATGGGAGGGGAGGAAAATTGACCAAATGCGATAATCATCAGGTTGCGAAGAATATTACCCGATCGAGTATAGCGCCATCGGGCTAGCGGTCCTAGGCCCCACTAGCTCCCGCAAAACCAATTGTATCACTGATTCAATTGAGGCTGCGCAACCTCCCTAATGGTCGCAGGTTGAGCTCCACTTGATCAGACGTGGAAGTCGCAAACACCGCGGTCGAACTTTGCTGGAACGGATGCTTGACAAGAAGGCTTGTTTGCAGTATCTCAAAGGGAGGCCGGTTTCAGATAGTCATGAGCGATCTGGCATCCAAACCTGGGGCCGTGCACGTCATTGATATGACACGCGAAGCATGATTGATGGAGGTGCAGCCTGAGGTGCTACGGGTGGTCTGGACGAGCTATAGCATCTGTGAAGCAGGATTGAATTAGCAGAGTGCATGAGGCAGAGGGTGAGCGCATACGTTACCAACATGTTTTCGAGCTCCGACCAAATTGCAAGAAGCTTTGTACCACACAAGTCGAAATTATCGCGTTCTCGTGTCTGCCAAGAAGTCTTATCGATAAGGTCGCTCACGTCTTTTGACATGCCACAGCTCATTATCACTTATTCCTACATCTCTGATCAACGCTGTTTGTGCTTGCTAAAGTATCCTCCAAAATCCACTCCAGTATCGTGGACCTGCAATTGTAACGAATGAAGCATGACTATGACGATTGAAGCTTGACAACATTTCCCACTCTCAACTGGTACTCGGATGTTGGATTGCTATCAGAAGCCGGCCTAAAGTACAAACAGATAGAAAACCCGTCTACCCACCCCCCTTTTCGGTAATGTTCACCCCCATTCTCGGTAATCACACCCTCCTCCGGGAAGGTACCTGTTTTTACACCATAAAACAGGTATACTCTGGTAGTTTCCCTTGATAGTAGCGCTCCTGGGGTAATAGGTGCCTCGGGCCTTATTGAGTCAAAAAACCATAGTGATTGCGACTTGACGGGCGCAATACTATCTATTACATCTGGATACTAGAAGAACTGCCTCTGTGCGTTCGAGAAAGCATCTTGACGACATAGAATTTGAGAATGCCATCAGCAAGGGTGGTGGCATGGGAAATCGCTCACATTTGAGTCCCAAAACGGCAGTTTCCCAGGCAGTATCTCATGGGTTCTGAAGATGCAACTATACATCTTATCGACTGCGAATTGGTAGTTTAAATCGATCTTAACAATATCGAAATTATGGGCCTGGAATACTATTAAAAGATACCTGTTTTCTGGTGTAAAAACAGGTACCTTCCCGGAGGGGGGGTGAACATTACCGAGAAGGGGGGTGGGTAGACGGGTCTCCAACAGATATGGGTACGCATCTCGGTAGCGAAGCCACTGCACCATACGATCGACATGCCTTTACTGTTTGAGTCACGAAGTACCTTTGCGGCCGATCGTGTCCGAGGCTTCCACCAGACTTGAAGGGAGTTGCCTCACCTTCTCCAACCACCAGGATATCGGATCGGCCAATCGCATCAGCCGCAGAGACCACTAGCTTTAACAAGCAACGGAAAGCAGAACAGCGCACGCTTGCGCTTTCACCCACCACCATTGTCTTGGATCCTTGTTACTTCGATTGATTATTACTCGGTTTCCTAGATGACACTCGAGAAGCACACCGACGACACCTCATCACAGATCATCCCAGTCATGATCCTCTAGAAAGGTCATTGGATTTATAATGGAAACAATAGCTTCCACCCTTCTCTCAATCACTGTCTGATCTGACTGAGAGCGAAGCGAGGTCCGGAAATGCTCAGCATGTTCGACCTCCTGCCGTTCAGATGAAGCGTGCATACTTAGTTCTCAGACGATGAAGGAGAACACAATTCTCAGAAGACAGCCTCGATCGCAGGCCTACCATACCAGGTCGCGAGCTCGTCGGCCTCGTTCTCTCGCTCCCCACTGCCAGACGGTTGATAAAAGTCCGTGACCCTCATACCCTGCTCTTCGTCGTCTGGCAATGGCCAGTCAATCCTCGCTGCATGCTGCTTGGCTTCGAGCATGTCTTTAGCGGTTCCCCAGCTGAAGCGGCACTCGTTCCCCCAGCCAAAACAGGAATCCATATGCTCCTGTAGCCACGTCACGGTTCGAGCATCCGATGGATAGCCAGAGCCCCAACCCTCTGCGTAATGGTCTGGATTATACCCAATGCTGGATTGATATGATTGATAGCACACCTTGAGTGCTGCGTCACGCGTCACCTTGGCGCACACGGATGCGGCTGATACACAGGGGAAAAGCGAGTCTGCTTTCTTCGCTACGGTAATCTTGGTCGTTGGGAATATACGCTCGAGCTTTTTCTGGTACACTTGGGGAGAGCCTATGGTGTCAATATATATTTCTTTCACAGTAACGCCTTTTGCAAATATGTCTTTGATCAGATCAATAGTCGCATCCATTGCTTGGGCATTCAGATTATATGTCCCGGCTGGCTTCAGCATTGCAGCTGAGATATCGCGTGCGGACATGACTCTTGTTGCCCAACCGCAGTTCCTGAACAGATCTGTGCCTGGAGTGCAGAGAGTCTGCATTAGAGAGCTCCGAACGGTGGGAGTTAGAACTTTTGAGTCATCAAAGTGGTGAATCTCGGCCAGAAGGGAGCGATGGAGCTCCAATGGGAGATACAGCAGACCATACACCATTGCACCTAGATCCGATTCCTGGCATGAGTTATATGCCAGTCTCAGGAGGTGGTCGACATACCTAGTACTGGACCCCTGCCGGCTTCGTCGACGCCAAGGACGCATTCCGTAGATAGATCATTTGCAACGTTCTCCGGTAAACTGGTGTGGTGTGTGTATGAGCTACCGGCCAGAATATCTGACTCATATATGGAGGGCGAAATGAACACATCTTCCGCCGGCGTTTCTTGAGAAATTTCTTGCAGACTGATCTCTTCCATTTCGTCTCTCAACGTTCGAGTCAAACCAGATGAGATTACTGGGAAGAGACTTCATGTATAAAGCAAGACGAGTAATTTGAGAGAAGATACAGTCACTCGGAAAATAACTCTGCCATCGAACGCGCTTGGCGCGGAGACGCGACGCGCAGACGGTTCTTAGGGCTGCGCGAGCTGCGAGATACCTAGGGTTGTGAAGCAACCAAGATTCGGATTGGGGCACTCATCATGAGTCTGATTACTTTAGTGGGGTATAAAATCAAACCAAAGCTTCATCAAGAACACGCACAATGTTTGGGTCCATTGATGTTGGAGAAATATTAAGGATCGCCGCTTCTTAGGGGAGACACACCTCGGACAACTTGCACTACGCTACTATATGCTTTTGATAGCTTAAAAACAAGAGTAGTATTGCTGGTTTGTCACGTCTGGATCACTTCCACACAATTCACGAATAGCATCTCGATATCATGCCGCTTTCCAGCAGCCGCTATACGCGAGGAATCATAATGGGTAATCAAAGTATTCTCAATACCCTTGTGCATTCTGAGAGCGTTAGTTCCCTGTTTGTTATGGAAATGACAATGTTCAAGCGCGGTACAATTCGCACTTTAGCCACTAGCTAGATCAGGCGACGAAACATTGCAGTGAGTGAAGGAAGGAAATCCTCTAACATTTGCCAAGCCACTAAGGAATAGGTGGAGCGCGTGTTTACAATCCCCTTGGCGGCTCCTTCTTGATCGCACAACCAACGTCGACGCGCTTGACCACCATCCGATTTTCAATATTGCCCATGATTGCGACCCAACGACATCACCCTGAGGTCTACCAGTGATACAAGACTTCACTCGAACTGCGGTTCCCCACGCGCGCAATAATTTGTCTACAATGGCGCCCACTGCAAGGACCCCACGACGTCCAGCAAAGGAGGGCGATTACCAAGCGATTGGGGTTAAAGGCAGGTGAGTACTTTAAGGAAATAACTGGCGATGGCTGCGAATGTGCTGCATTCTATCATATTTATACTCATCGCTCCTAGGCGAACTGGGGCTACCCTGAAAGATACCGGCATTCGGGACGAACATGGACTGGAGCCTGTACCATCCTTCTCATCACCCGAGAAATCAGCGCCGAAGATCAATGGGGTGAACGGTGGAGCACATAGCTCCTACGCAGATGATGTTACGATGAACATTGGTGATAGTAAGATATAACTTCTCTTCAACAACCCCGTCACAGCGTGCTTTAACCGCAACAGCTAACCATGATCCGCCTTTTAGGTACAATTCCAGAACCAACAGAACTACTTCGACCAAACGGCCGGGCGAGCAACATCAAATTCCCTTTACCTCACGCGCGATCCCCAATGAAAACCCATACTGGCTCCTCTCCACGAAGATCAGTAGGCCCGCTGTCACCATCCAAAAGACATGAAGCGGATACCCCGACACGCGCAGTCTCACATCCACCACCAAGCTCTTTAGCGAAGAGGAAATTTGATGACTCAGTCAATGAGCCAACCCCGCGGAGCTCCACACTGAAACGGCCTAAGCAAACTCCACCTTCCACTCGGTTGACTAGGAATTCGTTCAATGTGGAAGATCAATCAGAGCCAGATGAGACAATGGGAATGACGAACGGAGATATCACAACTAATGGCTACATAGACGAAGAAACCCCATTGCCAGGGTTTGAAGACGACTCGATGCAGATAGACCAGAATCAGAATGATGAAGATGAACCACTGGAAGAGGAGACAGGAGCCGAGCCAGGAGCTTTAGGAGAAGAGCCTTCCACGATCCCAGAAACCTCTCAACCCGAAAAGTCGACACCGAAGAAACGAGGTCGACCATCTCTAAACGCCAACGCGGAAGATTCTCAACTTTCCATTTCCGCTACCAAACCTCGAGGCCGGCCTCCCAAGGTGCACCGAGACGCTCCCACTGAAGAGCTTGCGAATGCCAAGAAGACAAAAGGTCGGCCAAAGAAGACCGCCCAACCCCTCAAACCCGTCCCCGCCCATCGCGGTCCCAACGCCAAGATCTCATCCCGACGCAACTCCACTTCCAAAGCTCCCTCGAGAGCTGGCTCTATCCGTCCCGGTGCGCGCAGTCTATTAATTCAGCGCAGCGAAACCCCCGCTGAAGGCTCCGGCGCACTCATCACCCGCTCAGGCCGTCACTCTATCAAACCTTTGGCCTCCTGGCGTGGCGAGCGCGCCGTTTTCGATAGCGGGATAATCGAGGAGAATGGGTTGACGCTAGGTGGAATCAGGGAGATTATCCGCACAGATGAGATTATTGAGCCCAGACCGAAGAGACCTGTGGGGAAGAGAAGAAAGCCGAAGTTGGAGGAAGTGGAAGAAGAGGATGAAGACATGGAAGACTGGGAGAGAGACACGGGGGTGATGACTGCGAGTGTCATGGCGTGGGATGGCGTGGAGGGACATTTCATTGAAGATCAGCTTGATACCCAAGGTTCGTTTCTAGATATCTCCATCTATCCCAATCCTTACATAATAATCAGAAATCGCCTACGCCGCCTCCGCAATCGAAATGCGCGACATCAGCGGCGCCGAATTCCGCTTCGCCAAGACCCTCACCCTCCCCTTCTTCGGCTCCGGCATCGTCGATCTGCCCCCCGCTGGCTCGAAGCGGAGCAAGAATAGTCGGAAAATGCAGATGGTTTTTTTCGTCTTCTACGGCCGTGTCACTGTCGAGGTGGGCACGCCCGTCACGAAATTCGGCATTGGTAAGGGGGGGCAGTGGCAGGTTCCGAGAGGTGAGTCTCCATCTCCAACTGTTGAAAAGCTTGCTCGGTATCTCGCACTCCATCCTACGCACTCAGCCGTGGAAGCTTGATGATTCACCGCCCCCAGCTGGCGCAGATGGTGTTTGCGCGGCTGCTCGTGGCAGGCGACGTGGCGCCCTACAAGGCACAGCTCACAAGCACCCTAATTTCTTGGCTTTTTGACTTCCCCCATTCCTTGGCTTTCCCCTCCCGCAAAGCTAATACGTTTCATGATCAGGCAACTTCTACAGCATCACCAACCACGCCAGCACCCCCGCCCGGATCTTCTTCGCGCAGGGATGCGAGGTCGCGCCCGAGCCGGGCTTGGATGGCGCTGTTTCCGCTTAGACGGATGATCAATTGCTTGAGCTTTTCTACGGCGTTTGGGGGGGTGGACAGCGGCGTTTTCCGCTTGTTGGCCACGATGGAGATTCGAAGCGTTGGGAGCGTGAAGCGGGAAGGGGGCGAAGTAAGGATTCCAACCTCGGGTGGTGGAAGTGAAAGTGGGATGATTGGGGGGGGGGTGCTTCGGTTGTATATCTAACGACCCATGTTCGTTCAATTCCAGAATCTTTTTCGCTGTGGCACTTGAAAGCTGCTATCCTTGGGAGCTTGTATGGCGGTGATTATGTATGTGGCGGGCAACGTGGTAGAAAGTGATTCATCCGCTGCTCCTTGAACTAGGGAGGTGGGACGTAGAGCCTTGTGGCTGCTGTGAGTATGTGACCATGGCTGATGCGCAAGCATCCAGAGCTCAGGGCTTCACACCTTTGAAGTCTTGTGCTGCCTCACCGCATCCTAAGGTAAGTACGGACCCCCTGTCCTAAGCCCGTTGGAGAATCGGGTATGCGCATCCTACAACAGAGACTGCTTCAGATGATGGTAGGTGATATGTACCTCTGTCTTCAATCAGTAGGCGCTGATGGCTATACTACAACCTCTAGCTGGTATACGAAGAATACAACATGACCGCCCAACTGCGCCCCCTTCTGACGCTCACCCCTATTAACCGCAATCAATGCGATCGATCCACTGCTTCAGCGTTCCACCCCTGTCTTTAGACTCACCAAAGTATCGTACAAAGCCCCCCACCCCTCCACTCTTCCCCCTTCCCCCTTCCCTCATGTCTTCATGTAAATGCAAAAAGTCCTGTCGCTTGTGATGGTGTGGATATGGGTATGTTGTGCATGCAATGCTCTCGGTAAGAAGGAAAAAATAAGGAGGTTAAATACCGAAAAGAAGGGGATATTATGCTCGCTGGAAATGTTTGAATCTAGCCTCCGATGCTGTCGTCTTGCGTTGCGTTGCGTTGCTGTGTGCTTTCGGTTTATTAGTGTGACGGTCTGGATCTTGTGGGGTGAGGGAGAAAAGCAGGTGTGGTGTGGTGGTGGTGAAGTGAGGAGGAGGGGCGTGCGGGCTCCAGCGGAGGATGCTTGTCATAGTTGCTGGTGTCTTTGTCGTCCTAGGCGAAGAAATCTGGATGGGCCACGACGTTCCGCAACCACGTCATTTGCGGAGCCTCCCCTACTGTCGCCGCTGAGGCTCCTCCTGATCCTCCTCCTTGACCTCTAGCTCCTCACTGCCTCTTCTCTCGCCTCCCACATCTTGCTGGCTCGCCCATGCTCTTCGCGGCGGACCTCGTGCCGGCTTAATCTCCCCCCTAAGCCTCCTCTCCCCTACAAACCCTGCAAATGCCGGCACACCCTGCGTCAATTCCGCCAAGCTCGGCAGAACCATCCCATGACCACCATCCATTCCCAGACCTACAGGTGCCAGCTGCTGTGTCTGCATCAATTGCGCGCTTGCTGGTCGTTGGCGCCTCCCTCCTGCTCTCGTTTCTCTTTCCTCGCTCGCTCTTCCTGGGTCTTCACCGGCGCCATAGCTCCCTGATGTTGGCTCCAGTGGCTTGTACCCTGAGCCAGAACGCTCCATACCCGGAGCCGACGAAGAGCTGGAGAGGTTAGCTGGGTTGGTCGAGCTGGATGATGCCATGGTAAAAGGGATGGCTCCTGCGCGGCGAGCCATCTCTAATTCGCCGAGTTGCCAGTGCATGGCTTCGGCGGAGCGCCATGGGACGCCAAGCTCCTGTGCCAGGGGACCCCAGATGTCGGGTTTGATTCTGTAGATAGTATAAGCCTGAAAGGTCTTTCTATAGGACGCAAACAAGACGATTATAGAGGACGTAGGAATTGTAATAAAAAGCATAAAACGTATGTTGGAGGGAGGTGCAAAAGATGTGTTTCGAAGAAAAGTCCTTGGGGGGCATTGTGGTCATATGGAGCTTTCTGAACCTGTCGAAAACCATGACCTGGTGCAAAGGCAAGGACACATCGTGCTGAACGTCTCAAGAGTACAGGACGATGTGTCATAGAGCGAAATCGAGGAGAAAGTAACAGCTCACCTATCGTACAACCTCGCTAGCTTGTCCTTCTTCTCCTCATCCCACGGTTGGCGGCGCTCAAGGTAATTCTGGTAATGCAGCCTACAAGCAATGACCGTTCGGCCAGGCAGCCGGTTGGAGATGTCTTCCCACTTCATGCCCGAGCCTCGAAGCGAGATAAGCAACGCGTCCTCATCGCGCCCCCACTTCGAATTCTGCTTCTTCGCTGGTGACGCTGATGGATGGGTTACAGGCGGCGGTCGCTTGCTATTAGATGATGCCGCGAGCGCTGGAACTGAAAGGGTGGAACCAGTTGGCCGCGGTAGATGAAGTTGCTGCTGTGGAGGTACGGCAGTGAAAATGTTAGGCGGCGCCGTGGAGGTTGACAAGTGTGATGCTGTCGACGTCGAAGGAGAGCTGACGAGCGGAATTTGCGAGCTTGACGTCGGGACAGAGACCGAGCGCGCCGGAGGTGGATGCGAGGTGCGCGGTGGAGGAGAAGGGGAGCTGGACTTTAGGAGGGATGGGATATCCAGCTTTGCGGTTGGGAAGAAAAGAGGTGCGTGGAGCATATGCGCGATCCTAACATGTGGCTCGTGCTATGGGTAGATTAACCTTGATGAGATATCTAGGCTGACGCGTGGATGTCTGACAGTGGCGATGCCTGATCCGATGGTAATATGTGCCTGGGAAAGTCTATCTTGGGTGGGAGCCTAAGGTACAAGGAATTTCGGAATCTTGTGAAGGGTGCAACAAGGCCTCGGGTGTCAGCACGGGTAAGCTCATTGCTATGAGGCTAAGGTGGAGAGGAGTATATGAAGCTTTGATCACTCGGTGACGACTAGTGCTCATCGGAACCAAGGGGCGAAAGTAGCGAACCCGATTAGCCAATGAGCTTCGTGAAGACCAATGTAACGTCTCGCATTGGCCAAGCTTGTTGACGAAGCGCAGTCGCGCGATGAAGAGAGCAGAGATGAACAAGAAAACGACAGAAGAGATGCAATGCCAAATGCGGGCGATGTTTTTCTTCTAGCACCAGATCCGGTGGGCAGGGGTGGAACCTGCAGATAGCAAGGAAGCCCCTAGACCAGCAAGTGCCAAACCTGCCGTAGCAAGCCTGCTTCCGTTGGCTGCATCACTGCAGTTCGCAGCGAATGTCGAGGTACTCCGGGCTGGTTGCGCTATGGTAGGTAGACTTGTCTTAGCTTTGAGCTCGTCAGGGCAAGGAGAGACTTCCACTTGTTCCCATCGACCTAGAGGGCTTTTTTTAGAGTTGCGAGGAGACGACAGATGATGCAATGAGACAGCTGGAGTGTAGATTGATGCGTAACAGGTCTGAATAGAGTAGTGGGTGGCGTACCTTTGACGTTGAAGCCGTGCGAGGCGAACAATTGCGGTAAGCCCTGGAGAAGCGAGCTGTCATGCCAATTGGCCGTAAGGCACCGGAAGGGACAGGGGCAATCGACTAAACGGCCACGAACCATGATCGACGCATCTGAACCTTCTTCTGACCCTCCATCAGAAACAGCGACCGGCCCTAGTCAGTAGCCTAGCTAACGTCAAACCCAACTGGATGAAGTGTCATCGCCAGATCAACTCCGCCTCCCCCGGGCTCTGCTGGCGGTGAGTTCACCGTTTCTGATCCAGGATCTGTAGCCACGGGCGGTGGTGGTGGGAAGAGCCTAAGGGCCTGTTGCAGAGGTTGGCGACGCGCAATTTGTGATAGCGACAGTGCAGCTCCTATTTGAGTATCTCAAACTGGGGGGTGCGTCGTGGCGCGAGTAGGCTGGATGCTGCTGCTCGTGAACGAATCTGCGGGCTGAGAAGTGTCTGTTGCGGGCCAGCATCCGGAACGAGGGACGTGGATTCCGATTGTTCCATTGTTAGCACCATCAGGCGGTGTAGCACAGATCATGTGCCGTTGGTGCGTATAAGGGATATTGTTGGGCTTGGCTCTGCTGCAGATGGAACGCGGTGGGGATGGTGATGCGCTGGCCCGTGCCGTCGCTACGGACGAGACACCGGACAGAGGCGAGAAGGGGAGGAAGGATGCATGATCGTGTGTGAGGCCGTTGCCTCAAGGCGGCAGAGAGAGGAATGGCGGGCAGGATGATATCTCACAAACGCAACAGGGCGACTACCAAGGCAGGAATCGAGTCTGAAACCAGGTTCGTGCAGGATCACCGGTTACACGACAACGGTCGTGCTGGGCTGGATCGGGACAGCAGCTTCTCGCCTCTCCTCTTTCGATGGCCGGCAGCTGGTTGGAAGAAAGAGCGGTCAATCGTGACCCTCGCATGTCTCTTTAGTCTTCCTCTTTTGGCTTTGGGCCCGCTGTCGCGCTAAACCAGCCCTAATGCAGCATGTCCCAACGCATCGGGCATCAATCCTATCGCTTTCTCCATCCATTGCCACACTTCGAGAACTCTCTGTCGGTGGCGTTGCCGTGGTTCGAACGCCACCGAAAGCCCTGTCGGCAATCCCGCTGGACCCCTCGCCCTCCAACTCGGTTCCGCCGCCGGATCCACTATCCCGCTCTTGGCATAATACCAGTCCTCTCTTCAAGATCCTTACATATTTTCAATACAAGTCGACAATGCAACCTGCTCGCGACATCCCACTGCTCATCACCTCGGCCGCTTCGTCGTCCGAACGTCGCATCACTCCGTCCTGGAGTATTGCGCAATTGAAGGCCAAGCTTGAGTCGGTGACGGGGATCCCTCCTTCGGCACAGAGGTTGTTACTGCGCACAGCGGACCAGCAGGAGCGACCTATCGAGGCAGACGATGAAGAGCATGTCCAGGTTGGGCAGTGGCCGTTGATCGATTACGCCGAGATACATGTAAGTAGTACAGCGCGTCGTAGAAAATGAGGAGATCTTGGCGTCGCACAGACGGCTCAACAAGTCGTACAGCGGCTGAAGAATTCGATTGTCACAAGTAAAAGTGCGATTGAGTTACGAAGAATTTGATTTCTACAGCAGCATACTAGCTCAGACTACATCATGGATCAATGTTGGTGTATTGATCTGACCATGCACAGGTCATCTCGCTGAACCCTCAGACCTCCAATACCATCTCTGCAGACCTTTCGTCTGTGCCAAAGTACACCATGCCCGCAGAGACGTATTCCACTCTGCCTGACACTGTCCTTGCGTACAAGAAGTCTCACCATATCGGTCGATTCGATCCCCATGCGCCAGAAATCCTGCAGAAGAAGATCAAGGAAGCATGGGAGGAAGTTCAAGAGAGGGGTCGGCGCTCCTTTTCGCATTATCAGGTATAGCTTGCGCTGCCATCATTCACTGACATTTCATACGTAGGGATCTCGGTGGGTGCACGGTGCCAGGTCGGCGGCTCGGATACCCGTCGAGGGTCGATAGCCTATGTTGGCGAGGTCGGCGAAATCCCAGGTATCGGACCCTGGGTAGGTGTGGTACTTGACGAGCCTGTGGGCAAGAATGACGGGAGCGTGCAGGGGCAGAGGTATTTCGAATGTGGGCCCAAGCGGGGTATATTCGTAAGAGCGGACCGAGTTGAGGTGGGCGACTTCGGCGCCCTTGGAATAGACGATGACTTAGGGAGTGACATGGAGGAGATATAAGAGCATAATGCGCTCACAAGTCAGCTGTCTTCAAGTCCAGAAGTAAGGATCAGTCGTTATCCCTAAGGAACAACGGGCAGCCACACGTTCTCTCCGCCTTCCGCCAGGTACGTCCTGCCACGTAGAATGTTTCCAACTTGTACCTTTGGAGAGTCCTTTAAACCAGCGCTTTCAACGTAGGACCAAAAGGCTGATGTATGGCGGATTGTGCCTCTGTCTCTGGGACAACATTTGATAATTATGGCATCTCGAATGACTGTACGAGATGAGAGCAATGCCCTCTAGCATTACTGGGTATTTTTGCGCAGCATCGCTCTTGCCAGATCTCATGCTCTGTACCCATGGATTGAAGAGATGGAGGATTGTTGTCGTTGTCCTGACACCGAGCTAGGCACGTGATGTCTGAGACTATCACTCTGTGTTCGAATCCTATCAAGGCCACAGGTAGAATGTTTTCGAACAACATCATGCGAGAGGGCCTCACATTTTGATATCTTGAATCGAACTTTAAAAAAGGTTCGGCTATTGCCTACATCCTTAAGAGATTTTCGGATGGTGCCTACGTCTCTTGGTCACATACAGCGTCATTTCCTCTTTTGCACTTGAGTGGTCGCCCACCCAAGTATTGGCAACACGCTCAGAATTTCTGGAAGCGGATCGGAATGGGGTGTACACGTTACACCAAGCGGGTTCCCGCTCAGGTGCAAGATGAAAGGTCCAATTCTGATATATATTGTCCATTAGATTTCACCAGCTGGCTTGCAATTCCTTGCATTACCTTCATGAAGGGGTATTGCCCGCGCTTATACGCATTAGCAAAGTTCACCACATGATTCCGTCTTTTCGCAACCCAGTCGTACAAGCACTTACCTGCTTGAACACTCCATCAGTCATCGGAATTCTACCATAGGGGAAGTCGCAGGGCTCTCTCGCAACGCGTTCTCCTGTCTCCAAGTCTCGCCTCCGGTATCTTTCCACCAACGACTGCAGTCAGACCATCAAGGAGGCGATCTCCTGATTGCGACAGCCCACCAATTGTCTTTTTCGTATCCATATTCCACAATTTCCCCACCCGCAGCCTCGATATCGCGCTCCAACTCTCCTCGACGATAAAGATGGTAATACCGATTGAAGATTCTCGGACCATCAACGTCGCCTCCTTGCTTCATCACCCAGGGCACCATCACGTCCTGGTCATCGCCCTCATCCCAGCCCCTACGACTATGCTTCTGCTCAAGCGCCCACACGTAAATTAGCGCCTGTGAACAGGCGCTATTGCTGTCACAGTAAGCGTCGACGTTCCTCTTCGTTGGCTTCAATACACCCAAGATAGCACCAATGGCCTCTACTCTTCGAGGAATGGTAGAGAGGTGGTGGATCACGGCAATGGATACAACAAAGTCAAAGGAAGAGGGGCGATAAGGCAAATTCAAGCAGTCAGCAACGACTGAAGAATGGGGCTGATGTCCATTGGCGATGTGAATTAGGTTCTCAGACCTTCTCAGACCGTCAGAGGATATCTTTAGCTTCCTGAGGAATCGACCAACCGATCGGAGGCAAGAACGAAGACTTTTCGATTGATTGTGAGGTACTTGCCGTTACCGCAACCGACATCGAGACCAATCGAGCCATCAGGTAGTTCAAGGAGAAAGCGTTCGACAACGGGCCAAGGCTGGATAACGATGAGCTGGACCACAGACACTCCGATGAAAGTGATCTCAGTGACCTCTTACCTTATAGCGTGTTGAAGAGAAGTGAGACGCTATCTGCTCGTACACTTTGTGGACATGGGAGACCTCAAAGGCCTCATCAGAGGTTTGGAACGCCATAGTGATCTGGTCTGGCTGTGCAACTGAGGTGTCACCATTGTCAAGATCACATTAAGACTTGTACCAAAGCAAAGCGAAATTGTGCAAATTGGGCAATGAATTCTGCAGATTCATCCATGGTCGTCACTCGGTTTAGGCGCATGCGGCACGATGGCCGTTTGCCGCGATGCTATTGCCACAGGTCTGTACTGCAGACTACACAGTTGGTACTGAAACTACTCATCTCAAGTATGAACGGGATTTCTAAGTGCACGTCCGGCATGACTTGTCAACAGCGCTCAGGATTCTTGGTGGCTCACCAGACGGCATTCCTCGTCTTGACAAGCGTAAGATTCACATGTATAGAAGCTAACACATAAGGATCCGAGGATCTCAACCTGGAGATTGTAGTGGCGACATTGATGATAAAAGGGAAGACTCGATGCCCTAAATAGTTTGAGTACCTATTCCCACCAAGGTGCAGCTGTGCTAGAGATGTATAGAACGCTGCTCATCTCGACTGACATTTGAAAGCTGGTCTGAGTCTACTTTTGGTGATGACGCTGGGATGATTTCAACAACCCATCAAATGCGAAACCAGGCTGGATTCGATGTCGAAGGAAAAGACTGAACGTGAATTGGCTCTATGAAGTCCGGCAGCGGATACAAGAAAGCTCATGTAGCTCGTGCAGGAACTCCTGGCTTAAGTCGCACTAAGCATGCACCTATATCGACAACTCACACTTGCTTGGTCCGTTTCGATCCAGCCGGCATAGACTGCATTAGATGCTTCCCCTCTCCATGGGTCTGGGTCTAGATGTTTCTGGCGCATTGCAACGTAGAATGAACAGAAGTGCTGAAATACATCTCACGTCATGCTTGGAGTGAGCCATTCCACAGCTCAGGAAGTCCTTCGCTATCTCACATAGTATATGCATAGCGATCATACTCTCCTTCGCAGCAAATGTGCTCGATGGTAATCTAGATTGAAATACTGTTTGTGCGTTTTTAGCATTTACAAGCTTTCAGCAGTGATGAGATGACAATGGCTTTTGACTTGTCTCTGATCGTATCAATTGGTCTCATTTTTAGCCTTGGACTTGTGGGCTGGAAGGTACCATGGTTTCCTTAACTCCTGTCTCAAGGAAGGTGAGAAGCGTTTTGCTAAAAGAAGTGCAGATAATCTATAATATTCTCTTCTCGCCTCTGAAGCACATCCCAGGACCTTTCCTTGCCAGGTTTACCTCGAAATGGCTCACGATCAACGAGGTCCTCGGTAATCGCAGCCTCATCGTCGAGCAAGCCCATCATAAGTACGGTCCGGTGATTCGCATTGCTCCGGATGAACTGTCCTTCTCCGAGCAGTCCTGTATAAAGGAACTGTACTATCAAGGTACCAAATTTCCCAAGTCTCGGCGCGATGAAGGGTTCGCCAGTACCACGCGAGCTTCTTTTGATATGACAGACATTGTTAAGCATCGAGAACGTCGTCACCTGGTCCGTCATGTACTATCGAAGGTCCAACATCGACGAAGCCGAGCCACTTATCGCCAAGTAAGTCAAGAAGGCACTCACCTGGGTAGACAAAGTGGCTGGAAAAGAGAGTTCTTTAGAAGTTATGCTTTGGGCACGGAGGATGATGCTTGACACATCAGGTTTGTCGGCACTCCTAAGCGGTGCCGCATCCGCTGATCACACTCGGAAACCTAGGTGCTCTTTTCTTGGGCAGAGAATTCGGAGCGCTAGATAGTGAGGAGCCGCATGCCTTCCTGGTCGATTTGGACAATTTCTTTAATATCACCGCTCTGCGTTGGCTAGCCCCGTGGACTCTGAGTGTCCTCGGATGTCTCCCATTCCCGGCAATCAAGCACTTTCTCGGCGCGCAGAAGCGAGGTTACGAATATGGTTTTCGTGCTTTTGACGAATACGTCGAACAACACGGGCGATTCTCCGGCCGCATTGACCTACTTACCAAAATGGTCGGCAGCAAAGAGAGCCAGCCGTTATCCGACGCAGAGATTAGTAATGAGCTAGGCAGCCTGCTGGTGGGGGCAACCGATACCACTGTCGTAGTTTTGACATGGTTGCTCTGGGAGCTGGCACAGCGCCCAGACTGGCAGAAAAGGATCCGAGAGGAGCTTCGAACAAACAAGATAGACTTTTCGACTGGTATTGCTCCATTCAGGCAAATCTCGGACTTGCCGGTCCTGAACGGTTTCGTCTTGGAATCCATGCGTTTACATCCCGCTCAATCCATTGGTCTTCCAAGAGTCGCACGATTCGAAGGAAAGGTCATTGGGGGTGTAAAGATACCTGCTGGGGTATGTAGATTCTAAGCTGGTAGCTAGTCCTCTCTAATAGGATTCTGGCAGACCTACGTCTCAATCCAGTCGCGCAACATCCACCGCAACCCAGCCATCCTTCCCTCTCCAACCTTATTCCTTCCCGAACGCTGGATATCGACGAACGGCGGTACACAGCAGATGAAAGAAGCTTTTATAATATGGTCGAAAGGCTCGAGAGCCTGTCTCGGACAATACGTTGCTACCATGGAAATCAAATTGCTTGTAGCTGGACTCATGAACCGGTGGAGTATGAGCATCGGGCCAGAGACCACTGATGCCACCATGACGCAGACCGACTATTTCCTGGCATTCCCCAAGAAGAGAGAATGCTGGCTTAGATTCGAGTGAGCTCAGTAGCTTAGAGCTGCTCGATTATGGTCCTCTGAGTTTGTCACATTCAGAAAGTGGGCCATCTATCTCAGCTTTGCTTGGCATAGAGCTGCAGATACATTCCCATATCTCCAATCCACTGGCCATAACCTCCACGAGGTCACAACTCTCTCATTGTCACCACACTTTTTCTGATCCTGCAATCACCGGTGGTGAAATTGCCGGACGGATTCATTAGGCACCTCTTTGCAGCGTACCTACCTCACAACCAGGCTTTGCTTGTGCTTTCCGCATACCAACGAAATTGCGAGCGTCATTTGCACTCCCCACTTCGTGTCAAGATCATCTCTACTTCCGATACCGAAAAATTCATTTCAGACTCATGGATTTTGTCGTGCACTTCATGGTAACGGGGTGGCATCCCCGAACATCCATATCCAAGCTGTGCATATGGAGTCACAAGGATGCAAGTTCACTAGAAACTTTATCGAGAAAGAAGGCAGGAGCTCGAGGTGAGTGAGTTATCATTGGGAAATTTCGTTACAGGACCTTGAGATGAAGATGGCACTATGTATCGCAAACCCCTCGTATGCACCAAGGTTGACATAGTTCTTCATTCATTAACTATAATGCCGGCGGCCTTGGCTCGCCGGCAGGCTCGTAGCTTCGCGACAAGCGAGATCCAAAGGTTGGAGAATATACGATTCAGATGTTCCACTCTCTAAGCACAGGGCTCTTTGATGTTTGCTTTAATCAACCACCAGTTGATTGGGAACGCCGTCAAATGGCCAAGGAACATGCCGATCTAAAACGCTGTAAGCCTTCTGTGCGGCGGGAAGTTTCAAGGGCTCTTCGGATTGCATACCTGCATCATCCACCAATATGTGACCGTGTTCATCCCAAGTTTGTCTCGGAAGATGGCGATCTGAAATATAGCTATCCAATCAAACAAACCGATCTCGAAAAAAGTCAATGATAGGAAATCTGCTTTCGCTGCGCGAATAAGCGTTTTCGGACCGTATCCCCCACCCATGGGCGCGATCGAAAAGTACTGAAAGACAATGCCGAACGCAAGCGCAAAAGCGAAGTCTATCGCAAGAAGTCAATGGCGCGAACATGGCAGCATAGACGAAGGTTACCTACCTTGCAGATATTCCGCCCATAGCGCCCGGCCATTGATGGCAGCACCGGTCCCGTAGACCAACCATTCGCCGACTATATCCCCTAGGACGCAGCCAGCACCGCAGTGGCAGACGGCAACGGTGATGGTAGCAAACATCGGTCTTTCGCCGCTGCCGTGATGATGGTGATGATGACCCCCCTCCTCACCATGGCCCTCATGGGAGCCTTCTGGCGCGTGGTGATCATCTGGTCTTGAATTCTCCAACTCTGCTTCCACTTCACCAGAGCCTCTAGTATCATGATCCATCTAGTCTGAACGTGCAAAGCGAGCGCTCTCGATTTCGTCACCTGTAGAGGTGTGTGATGTTTTGTGAGCGCCATGGGACGGTGCGTTTTCTTTGCCCTGCGGCACGACAGGTCTCCCGTATTTGAGGTACGTCCAGAGAGTTATGGGCCATAGATAAAGGGCATTGATCACATAGACCGGGATCCTGAGCAACGGAGGTTTTCAGTGATGTTCGATTCCAAGCAGATAATGACGGCTGGACGTACATAATTGCCATCATGGATCTCCGTCCCCTACGTTGAACGATATCGAAGAGGATCCATAAGGAAAATACTGCAGCGACGCCGATCGAGATTGCAGAAATGACGGTCAATGCCAGGGGTGGGTTGTACGCCATGTCTCGGGCAACTCCCTTGCGAGCGTTTGAATTGAGGAAAGATTTGAAAGAATACGGGGGCCACGAGAGAATCTAATTACTTCGAGTATAAAGAGATACGTGTAGCTGTACCTATGAAGTATATGGAGGGCACGGGGCTTCCGGAGAGCAATCTTCAAATAAGGTTCGACGCACAAATGTCGCACCGCCAGCAGCCTTTTCCATCTCGGATGCTCGGATGACAGAGGCTACCAGTACGAAGTAGGGCTCCAAGGCCTAGACGATAATGATACCAGTACAAAGTCAGAAGATATCCGGAATGCAGGACATATATCATATGACGTCATTTTAAGGGACATTGGCCAGCCCAGCTACCGCGGTAATCGGATGGGCCACATGTGAAGAGAAAGAGGCAGAGATTATCCACGCTCCGGGTGTCGCAGTGTTCCATTGACTGCTTGCCAAACACTTCACTCGACGGTTGTCGTCGTATGCTTGATTGTGTCGATGGAGGAGGAGACTTCTCGTAAATCATAGGGGGTGCCAAGCCAATCGGGTCTCGCCTAGTGCGTCTGTGCGTGCCGCAGGCCTCAGGGGCAACGACTTTTCCACTTCGACATGAAAGTTCCTTGGCTTCTAGGAGAAAGCAGACAACGTGATGGGTCATCAACATCGATGAGGGAGCCGGGAACACTACTTGAGTAGACCCTAGAAGTACGTGTAGACCATTTGTGTTTCGATCACGCACGAAGTGCATAACTCTTCCTCCCTCCGACTTTCGAACATTCACAGTGCCAAGAGGCTCGAACCGAGCGAACGGAAGCGGAACGACGGGCGCCTAAACAAGATACTCTAAAGTACGCAAAAACCTCTCAAGTCATGTATCCCTCTTTCCTTTTTCCCTTTTACTTCCCAGCAACCAAGAAGCCTTCATCACCAAACAGCAATTATGTTGTCTATTCGTTATCTATCAATTCTCGCCACATGTGTTCTTCTGAGAATTTCGCTGTCCAGCGCAGCTTCAAGAACGTATAACTTTACACTCCATCGCGGGCAAAATGCTCCAGGCAAGTCTGACACCACCGTCCGTCTAAGACGTTTCCACTGACAATGCGCAGACGGCGTTAGTCGCGACGTCTATCTTATTAATGGCCAACAACCTGGCCCTCTGATTGAAGTTGACGAAGGAGATGACATTGAGGTCTTCGTGAACAACCAACTGCCCGTCGATTCGACCATTCATTGGCATGGTGAGCCGCACCGAAGTCCCATCTCCGACTTATTGCGAAGAATCTGAGATTCTGTCACCCACATCACTGCTTACGAACTACTCGTAGGCCTCCTTCAGCGTGGGACACCACAGATGGACGGTGTACCTGGAGTCACCCAGGTGAGACTTGACCCTTTTGCATCTAGGTCATTCAATGACCCATCTGCTGAACTGTCCCTCCGAACAGTACCCGATCCCGCCAGGGGGCAATTTCACCTACAGATTCTCCACGAAAGGCGAGTACGGCTTCTACTGGTATCACTCGCACTTCCGAGCCTACTACGACGATGCAATACGAGGTCCACTTATGATACGCCCTTCCTCATCCCGTGCCCGACCCTTCGAACAACTTGCCGCAAGCAATGGCGACCTCGTCAAACTCCTTCAGGCAGAACGTGATGCAACGCCGGTCCTCCTGACCGACTGGACTCACGAACTTTCGGACGCCATCTATTCCCAATATTTCGAAACTGGTGCATTCCCGTTCTGTGTGGATAGTATCCTGGCGAATGGCTATGGAAAGGTCGAATGCCTTCCCGAGTCCATAATACAGGCTGGCGTAGGTCTTGGACTCGATACCGGGATGCCTGGAATGTCCGGGGTGGGCACAGGCAATACAACTATCTTGTCGACTGCTGCGATGCAAGGGATGTGTCGACGAACGATCCAAACATGTCAATGGCCAGCCAGATGGGTCATCCCATGCATCTCCATGGACACAAATTCTGGGTCTTGGGTTCTGGATACGGATCATTCCCTTACTCTTCGGCAAACGAAGCTCCGTCTTCTATGATCAATCTAGAAAACCCTTCGTATCGTGATACCACAGATCTACCCGCGTCCGGCTGGGCTGTTATCAGGTAGGTCTCAAGTTCTGCCACTCGTCATTGGTGTTGGCACCTTGCTTATTCTGGAATTAGATATAAGGCAGATAATCCTGGAGCGTGGCTTTTCCATTGCCATATACAATGGCACCTTGTGGTATGTATGCTTCTCTTTAGCTCCTGCTACCATCATGTTCAAATCTTCGGGACTAATGTACGCTTGCACAGAGCGGCATGGCGCTTGTGCTCGTTGAAGGTGAAGAGAAAATCCCTCGTCTTTTGAATACAGCAAACGTCTCCGTTACTCCCATGAGTCCTCAAGCTATCAGTTACGAGGCAAGTGCCGCCGGTCGAAGTCGACCAGCCTAAGACTTATATTACACTATGCTTCTTGCTTGCATTATTGGCTTTGCAACGGTTTTTCTTAGATAAAGTTGAGCGTGTAGTGACTAGGCAAGGAATCCAAGCGTGCGATTTTCTTCATGTGCGTTGTGTTGGTATGTAGACAAGGACCGAAATAATTGTCGACCAGGGTCCATAGGCCTTTTCGATCTTTTAGTGGAGTAGAGAATTGTGATCACTACTAGTGTCATTACAAGTGTCGGAATTGAAGCCTATGGTTGGCTTTGCGGCATTTGTGCGTTATGAGATAACATGCCTGGCAAGCTGGAAGGCTATTACTTGTATAAGGGATGGTAGATTATTATCTTGTAGGACGGGCTTCCCATGAAACAACCCAAATTACGATTGGAAAGACAATCATCTTTCAATGCAAGCCTCCCTTCCCATGGCTGCATGGCCAAGTGTATTCACCTCCTATCGACCGGCTGGTGTTTTTGCCTTCCATGTCTCTCTATCGCATGGTGGCAAGCCCGGAATTATGGTAAGCAACCTACAAGCATAAATGTCCTCACTCGAGCATATTGCTAAATCTCTTCAGGTCCTGGCAAATCTGTTACTTCTGTATGCTGCGCTGGTAGTTTTCGGAATGCAGTATATGTTGTACGACCCACCCACAGACTCCCAGGTCGAACAAGTTTTCAACAAATTCCTCTTGGCCGTTATCGAAACGATGTTAGCCATGATTCTGGTCGGGCAAAACATCAGTGGCTGTTTCCTGTTGATGTTCACCGTCTTTCTGGCGGGAAAGTGGTGGGCTTTGTTTGGTGAGGCACGGACGCAGAGACAGGAAGAGTACCCATTACGTGCGTCAATCCTCTTGTACGCGCGCTTTTGGATGGCTACTCTGATATCTCTGACGCTCGACATCTGCATGGTCATCTATACAGCCCAGGCTACCCTGCAGCCAAACCTTCAGCCAGCAATGACCGCATTATTTTTGTTCGAATTTGCGATCTTGGCAATATCGTCACTATCGACAACTGCTCGTCTCGCTCTTTGTACGATGGCGATTGTCAACATCAGACACTCTACTCGAATGGATCAACGACGATCGCCATTCGAGCATTCAGTATCGACCGAAGTACGAACAGCGACGGCGGCCCCAGCAAGCTCTTGTGCCCAAAACGAAGTCAGCACCAATCTCCCAGAAATGACTGGTATTCAGGCAATGGAAGAGACGATGCAATCCTGGCGCGAATACAGAAGATGGAGGACCTATCTTGAATTAGTCACTGGTGAGTTGGTGGACCCATTGGCTCTCAGATCTCCACACTTGCTGATTGTCCTTGTGACGCAAGACCTGATGAAGATCCTTACTTATCTCTACTATATCGCCATCCACCATACCTCCCACGGGATCCCTGCACAATTCCTCTGCGAGATTCTTTGGATCCTTGAAGGTCGTACGGAGAAAGTGCAGGAATTCGTTCGTTTTGAGAGGACCATGCAGCAGGTTAATAAGCACTTGACGGATCCTGCGAATGATCGAATCGCTGAGCACGAGTTGTGTATGATCTGTTGCGGCAAGATGGAGCAGCAAGATCATCCGTCAAATACGAGGTCAGCTGGTTTCTCCTCACGCTGGAGGGCGAGAATGCACATAAACACAAGGGCGACTTCGGAGGATCGACCGAAGATGCTACGATGTGGACACATTCTTCACTTTGGATGCTTAAAGGAATGGATTGGAAGACAGAATACGTGCCCGATTTGTCGAAAGTCTGTACAGGGAGACTGAATCAAATTACATCGCCTCTTGTCGAATCTTCTGGGCGCAGGAGTGACAAACATTAATCTTAAAAGTCGGCATGGGACCTAAGCATAGAAATCGGAATTGGGAATCGGAGAATTACGCAACTAGGAACGCCTGAATTGCCAACCAAAGGTGTCCGTACTTCACCTGCCCTTTCTCCTATTCATTCTCCACCCACCAACCGTGGACCCTTGACGGTGCAATCGAAAGCTCTTGGCGCATACCATTGCGATGTTATCACAGGCAATGGAAATTGCACTTTGGCCGCTCAACAGCTGCCGTACTACTGGGTCGTACCAGTGAGGCTAAGGAGCCATGTCTTACCATTCTACGACGATTGCTATCTCCAAGGCAGATCGCCAATCTCGATGACATCGCTCCTGAAGCGGGCAGCATCCCCACAACATGACACCCTATTACGCACCAACCGGAGATTCGGGAGTTACTGGCGAGTGAGGCAATATATCCCCTCAACGCTCATCAAGTACACCAAGATATCTTAAGCAGCTGGTGATGCCTTTCACTCTCGCAAAATCTTACGCAGGCGAATACAACACCTTTTGGGATGTAAATTACGATAGCAATGGTCCTATCCCTGGAGCCCAAACGTATAATTTGGGGGCACTTCCTTGATCCGGACGTGCGCGGCTCTAAAGTCACAAGACTGCAGCTTCAAATTGTGGGAACCTTATATCGTCGGTATCGCCACATCGTATCGCAAGGCTAATCGCGGGTTAATAACTAAATTCGTCTCTCACCGCCTCGTCCCTCGGCGAGTGCCACCTGCATTATCAAGCTACCTAAATTATCAACTTTTAGATGATTTTTCTATATATCGCCACAACATTATCAAATCAACCTCGATTTATGTTATTAGAGAATCAAATAAAAGTTAGAATCGTGCTCTACAAATTAGATAAAAAATAATAAAGTTCTTAATAACAAGAAAAGAGACTTTTTGAGATAAAACGTAGATCTTTTAATACAATTAATTATTTGCGATTTTAAATACTTAAACTAAGTATCTATAAAAATTATAAATAGATACAAAATAATTCTAAGAAAAAACTATAAAATATATCTAAAATATAAAGATTTAATAGCGCACTTTTATTGTTATTTTTATTGTTATTTTTGTTTTTTCTATTGTTGTTGTTTTTGTATTTAGATTTTCAAATTAAATTATTGTTGTATACAAACTAGTATATAGAAATAAAATAAACTTCGAATAGAATAGATAAAAATTAGAATAGTTGTGCAAATTTATATTGTAATTGTTACAAGATTTGTATCTAATACTTTTGTCAAATAGCAAAAGAACGTTTAACATCTATCGATAGCGTCTACTCTTAAATAATTAAGTATAACTTAATTGTTAACTTAGTTCTTAGAGAATTATCTTTACAATTATTATAGATATTTGTTTTGTTTACTTGCGTGTCTTTTTATCTTTATATCTAATTGTCTTGTCTAGTTGCTTTGTCTATCTAGTTGCTATTCTTTGTTTAGCTAATAATAGCTTTAATATATAATTCGAGTTAATTGCTTGTCTAATTTAGACAAACAATACTAATTGTTAGTTTTTCTACTTAGTCTTGCATTTATTACTAGATATTAAGTTATTATATTAGAGCTAATATCTATTTGCGTTTTGCAATTATTAGATACTAAATTATTGTATTAAAGTTAATATTTATCTATCTTTAGCAATTATTAGACACTAAATTATTGTATTAGAGTTAACATTTATCTATCTTTTGCAATTATTAGATACTAAATTATTGCATTAAAGTTAATATCTATCTATCTTTTGCAAATATCTATCTAATTGTATTAAAATATTTTTCTTAGTTAAACTAACTAATCTTATTCTTTTTGTTCTTACTTATTAAATTCTGCAATTCTATACTACTAAATATTAGTATATATTTTGTATTAATAAGTTAACTAGATAAAGAGTTAAGAAGCTTTTCAAATTTTTGTCTTATTTGTTTTTACTCAAATTAATAGACAAAATTTGTTGTTCCATTTAGTTTGTTTAATCTAGTAAAGATAAGCAAATTGAATTAATTAAATAAATAATCGACAAAACTTTACTCAAACAAGCAGTTAATAAATTTAAAAGAGCGCAATAGATAGATTTACTTAACACAATTAACAATAAAGTTTCGACAAAAAAACTACTATCTATTATAGTTTATAGCAAATCTTTAACAAAGATATTATTGTTTATTATTCTTAATTATTAGATTTCGAAGACATTGTAATTTGCTATAATTAATGTTGTTACTTTAAAGATATTATTGTCTTCTATATTAGACAATACTATTTCGAAGATATTGTTAGAGTTGTTAGCAAAGTAGTTATCTAAATATTAAAACAAGCAATCTAAGCAAAAAAATCTAAATATCTATCTTAATAATATTCTAATTCTAGAATTTTTTAGTTTGATTATTATCTTAAAGTATCTCGACAAAGCTCTTGTTGTTTAACAAAATAAATCTGCATCTTTAAGTATCTCAAGTTTTGTCTTTCTACTTATATTTTCTATTTTATCTACGTTCTTAGCTAAATAGTTAATAACTAACTTTTTCAATAGATTAAAAAACAACAAGACTAATAGATTAGACAACAATAGATTGCGCAAAAATATATTAGCAAATATTAATAATCTATATTGTTAAGAGCAAGCTTTCTCTCTTAAAAAAGATAGCATGAATTGTTGTTATTAATTTGAAATTAATTAGACAAATTTCGAAATAAATAATAAATTCAAAATAATAGATTTATATTCTAACAATTCTTTGCAAAATAATTAACAATAGTTTAATTAATTTGATTTTGTTGTGCAATTATACAATTTATAGTTATTTAATTTATTTAACGCTAAGCAATATGCTTAGTACAATTAATAACAAAATATCGAATCTAATATCTTATAGTCGAATACTTAGTCTATCTATTTTTTGTTAACTTAGTTAAGTACAATTATGTTTAATAATATAGACTTGCAATTATTCGCGTTTCGAGAGACAAATTAAGCTAATAGAAATTAAGATATTTACAAGATTCTATAGATCTTACAAATCTATCTACTCTACATACTTAAATTAGTATTTTCGTGACAAAATCTACTTAAAGAGCTCGTTTTGTTTTCTCTATATTCGACAAAATTGCAAAATCTTTATCAAGTTAGACTACGTCTTGACGCATAAAGTTTAATATTCGCAATACACATAGATATTTGCAGTTACTTGCTAGTTGTATAATTGCGTTAAATTATTATATTTTTCGATTTAAATATTAGATTTTGTCGATTCGAACAAATTTTACTTTTGAGACAAATCTAATAAATTAAGAGAACGTATATATATCTTACACAAGCAAATTATAATTACTATATAGAACGAACGCATTTACAAACGCAATATTGAAGAATATTAAAATTGTTTTCTATAAAGCTTGATTTGAATCTCTAGATTTTCGCAAGTAATGCAAGATTTATTAGATTAGATCTTGATCTTGTACGAAGTTCAAATATTAGTAACACAAAATTGCAACTTTTGTTATAAAAAATTTGTGTATATCTAGAACTAAAGTTAGAATTTTGTTACAAGTCGCATGCTAATAAGTACTATTCGTTGCGCATCGCTTTTCACAAGGAAATTAGAAAGAAAAAGTCTATCAACAAAATCAAAATAATTAAGATGACTTGACTCTTAGACATCTTGAATTTAAGATTAAGATAATTAAGGTAATCAAGATCTTGAATATCTTAAACATCTTAAATCTTAAATAATGAAAAGATATATAGCTTTCGAACGCGACTCTTTTATAGATTGTGTTCAACTTATCTTAAATCTTTACTTATTGTTACTTTGATTCATTAAATTACTTGTAAAAATTTATTAAACATAAGATTATCTATAGTTGTAATCTCTATTATCTAATAATTGCTTGCATTGCTTAAAGACGTCTACAAATCTTTTTAATAGCATATTTTTTTAATATTTCTTACGAAAGTACTAGCGTAACACTTTGAATACTCTAAGAATATTTGTATTAGATTAACGTGTCTCTATCTTAAACATTAGCTCAACAACATTACGTCGATTAACGTTTAATAGAGACGACAAAATAAGAATTAACAAGTTTAACGTTTATTAGAAAGATTGTATTGATCTAAAGAATCAACTTATGCAAATAAATATTTATTTTATCTTCTATTTTGTTTTATCGAATTAGAAGACGATTTTTGCATTAACATTTCTTAGAGAAAGAGCTTAACATTGACTCAAGCCAAACTTACGCAAATATTTGAAAAATTATAACAAAAATTCTTGTACGATGTTTACGAACTTCAACAACTTTAAGAAAGAGCTTTAAAGAATCTTCGAAACATTTAACGAAAAACAAATTGCAAAAAGAATAATTTAGCATTTAATTTAACAAAGCTTTGCAGTAAATTACGCAACAAAATTCCAAAAGTATGTCAATTTTATCGAATAAAACGATGTCGCACTTATAATAATATTTTGACAAGATTTTAAGAACAATCTTAAGAACGAAATTTTGCGCGATAACAAATCTATTAGCAATATGTTCGATCTTATCGAAGTGATTATTGATCTTAACAACAAACTATATAAAAGAGTTATAGAAAAGCAATACAATTAATTTTACAAAAGAGCAAAAATCTTCTTTGAATTAACGATCAAATATTAGCAAAAAGAATCTTGTTCTAATTAGAAGTACAATAACTTAAACTATCGTAAATTTGCATTTATAAAATTGAATTTTACTTAACGATATAAAGAGAATTTTTAGAGAAAAACAAGATAACAAATCTTAAAAAACATGTTATTTATGTAGCAAATCGAACTACTTCGCAAGAGACTATCAATCACAAAACTTAATAAATCGTCGATAAATTAACGTTATGTTAAAAGAGATATTTGATAGCTAAGATAATATTAGAAAGCAAATTAACATAAAGACGAATATTTTTAAAACTAAATCGAACAACAACTACTATCTAATAAAGAATTTAAATCAATTATAGAAAGTTCTAGATAAAATATTATTAGACAAGGCATTCGCATCTACGCAAGAAATCAATTAAGCACTTTAAAAAACGATTAAATTTTATAGCTTAATTATCAATTTAAACGAAGAGTATAACTAAAAGAACTTTTACGAATATATAGAAAATATTACAAATTATTTCGAGACTTTAGTTAGCTTATTAAAGACTATAAATAAATGCGAGAAGAAGCTAAAAAGTAATGTTACTACAAAAAAGAATATACTTAACATAATAATAGAACAATTAAATCTTACAATATACGCAAGTCTTAGTTGAACAACTTGCTACAACAACTTATGCTAAACTTATCTAAAAAAATGAAGTCAATTAATTTTTTAGAAAGTTAAAGTTAGCAATTCAGCAATAAAAGAAAGCTTAACACAAACAAGCGTTTAAAGCAAAAATTATAACACAAAAGCAAAAAAAAACCAAATTTCTTAATAAAGAGTATATTTAAAAAATATAATATGTTAGCTCAACAATAGCAACTAAATTTAATAGCGCACGCATAATATTTTATTATATTAATTAAAATTAACGATTGTCGACTTATAGCAATAATTAATTTTAATACAATAAATAATTTTATAGTTAAAGTTTTTGTAAAGAGAAAAAAATACTTTATTTAAAAAAAGTCTAATATTTATAATCTAATAATTGTAAATAAAAATTTATTATTTATAAAAAATAAAAAAGTAAATAAAAAAACAAAATTATTATCGATAATTATTTAGCAATATTACAAGAAACTAATTTTTAATATAGTAGAAATAGCTATTTACAATATTGTTCTAAAAATATGTTAATCAAAATAACATAATTTAAAAGTTAAACAAAATATATAAGTACTTAGATTTGCGCAATATAATTACGCAATTTATATAGTCGAATAGTACAAATTTAAGATACAATATATATTAGACAAAGATAACAATAAAGCAAACGCACTTAACAAAATAAATAATTATATAAAAACGAAAAAGTTGTTTAATTATAATATACTTGAGATTAACAAAAACAAATTATTATTAGCAAACAAGTATAAGCTAAATGTTATTTTACAAATTCTTAAAGACAATATAAAAAAACTTCTAATAAAAAAAACTTCCAATATTTATTAATAACATTGACAAATATATAAAAGAACACTATAATAAATTATTGCAAAAACATTCGAAAATAATTAAAACTCTTTAGCTTTTATGTCAATATTATTAGTTTTTTCAAATAAGACAAATTGTTAAGACATATATTAGACAATGTCTTAATTGTTAGCAAAACAAACATAGTATATATGCGAATTATAGCAAAATTTAATATTAAAAATTATTTAAATTGTTATAGAATAAAATTACGATAAACTTTATTATTGAGTTGCTTAAGTTGACAAACTTAGCAATTAAAAATAAATATAATTTTATACTAATAATAGTTAATAAACTTATTAAGTATTTATATATTATCGCATGCAAAGAGAAATTTATAGCAAAACAACTAAAATACATTATATTGAATTAACTTATACAATATTATAATATATTTAAAAATTTAATTAATAATAGAGACAAGCTCTTTACGTTTAACTATTAAAAGATATTTTTATCAATATTAGAAACAAGACTCAAAATGTTTATTGTTTATTATTTAATTACAAATAATTAAATAAAGCAAACAAATTAAAATCTAAAGCAATATTTAAAACATTACGTCAACAATATTTACAACAATTGAATATTACTTTTATCTATAATTTAACTAGCATTAAATGCAAAGATTTCGAATATTATTAAAATAACTTTATTTTTCGTCAATTATAGCAAAGAATTTAATTTTTTTTAAAAAAAGCAAAAGCATTTGTTAACGCAATTAATCATTAAAAGAATAACGACATTAAAAAAGATATATAACAACATCTTAAAAATGTAAAAAAAGTCGATCAAATATTAGAACAAAAAACAAAAAACGACATTTTTATTAAAAAAAAGATAAAATATATCTTTTTACAAAAAATCTTAAGACAAAAAAGTTAAATAAGAAATTAAATTATATTAAAGTCGAATTGTTTCTTGTTAAGAAGACAAAAAAATCAATTAATTACAAATTCGATTTACTTAAGAACGTTAAAGTATTTCTAATATTTTATTTTTTATTGTTGAAATTAACGAATTTAATTACGTCTTTATAAAATACATTTTATTTTTATTTATAAAAAGAGAAACAATATAAAATTAAAAAAATACTACAACAAAAAAATCAAAAAAATTTTATTAAATAAAAAAAAAATTCATCTTCAAAAACACATAAAAGTTACTTAAGAATTTAAAGAAATATTTTGACAAATTGCGACAATTTCGTTAGCGACAAAATTATTTATAAGAGTTAACAAAACATTAGAAAACAAAAAAGCAAACAATACAGAATTAACAATAATATCGAATAGATCTTCGAACGACTCTTTAATATATTTGATTTTTTTTTGTTCTTTTTGATCTTTAGAATATTTTTCGACTTCGCATTATTTATATTTTTTAAACAACAAAGTTAGTATTTTTTTTATTCGTCTTTTGCGCAATTCTTAAACACAATTTTGTTATTTTATTATTTAGCTTTTTAGTCTTCCAAATAGCTTTATCTATTTTTTGATAATTAAAAATCAAATTATATTTTCGATTCTTTCGATAACACTTTTTACACTTAAGATATTCTTTATTTATTTGACAAAGTACGCCAAATAAGACGCAAACTCGACAAGAACACATTATAAAAAAACGTATTTATAGGGACAATTAGCAACGAAATTGCGACGTTGTTTAATAATTAGCTTAATTAATATAGTAAAAAAGAATAAATAATTTCGAGACAAAAAATTTTAAAAAGAGAAGATAGTGTTACGAGTCGCATGCTAATAAGTACTATTCGTCGCACATCGCTCTTTACAAGAAAATTAAAAAGAGAAAATTTATTAACAAAATTAAAATAATTAAGATAACTTGATTCTTAAATATCTTAAATTCAAAATTAAAATAATTAAGATAATTAAGATTTTAAACATCTTGAACATCTTAAATTTTGAATAATAGAAAGATATATAGCTTTCGAACGCGACTCTCTTATAAATTGTGTTCAACTTATCTTAAGTCTTTACTTCTTGTTATTTTGATTTATTGAATTATTTATAAAGATTTATTGAACATAAGATTATTTATAGTTGCAATTCTTGTTACTTAATAATTGCTTGCATTGCCTAAAGACGTCTACAAATCTCTTCAATAACATAACTCTCTTTAATATCTTTCACGAAAGTATTAGCGTAACAAATTTATTAAATACAAATAATAGTAGCAAAAATTTGTTTAATAATCTTTTAATACGCAAGTTAATTTAGTAATTTTTAAATAAACTTTGTTTTTGCAACTTAATTTTGCAATCTTTAAATAGACTTCGATATTGCAATTTAACTTTGCAACTTTTAAATAAACTTTATTTTCTACAATTTTTAATTTAGATTAGTTGCAAACTATATTATATAAAAAAGATTAATATTCTTTTATAAAGCAAATATAATATTTGTCTCGAAATAAATCGACTAATTTTTATTGTATCTCTAGATACTTTAATAAGTTTTTACAAAAAAATACAGATATATTTTCTAGTTAATTTAAGATATCTAATCTAGACTTCTTTTATTTAGACACTTTAAATAGCTATAAATTAGACAATATTATTTTTGTTTATAAGAAAACAATATATAGAGAAGTCTTTATCTTTGTCGAACGTATAAATAATTATATATATATTGTTAATAAAATTGTTATTTAAGACGATCTCTCTCTTTATCTTTGTAATGTTACGATTATGCATTGATCTAGACCAGATCTAGGCCAGATTAGCCCTAGCCCGCCGCTAGCCCTACTTGTACTAGCGTGCTCGCGACCGCGCACATATTTGCTGCGCGATCCCCTCTGTATTTACTCCTTATGCTTTTAGTATTAGTTAATACATACCCATATGATTCGCTCTATGCAGGCCCCTAACATGTAACTCTATTATAATATAATATTTTAAAAAGATAAACAATTTTAAATATCGAGCATTTCGAAGTCTATCTTTTTTAAATTTTATCAATAAATTGCAAAATTACTTTAAGATAAAAATTAGTAAAATACTCAATAAATTAATGTTAGAGATCTTTATTACTAAAGATACTAAAAACAAACAAAAAATTATAAAATATTTGCAAAAACTTATTCTTTATATGCAATTAATAAATATTAAAGAAATTTAGAGACAATTAATCTAAATATAAAATTAACTCGAGATAGAATTGCGTTCTATTGTTAATATATCTATTATTTATATGTTATTTCAGATCTTTATTAAGAAACTTAACGCAAAACGCAAAATATAAAAAACTATATTTGTCTATTGCTCTAATTAGCAAAATTTGAATTAATCAAATAGATAATTAGAAGAACAACTATTTATTAGTTTGTATTATATATATCTTGCTTAATTTATCTCTTTTGTATATTTTTCTATTAGTAGTTCAACTATATATATTTTTCTTAATAACAGTTTGCAAATTATAGATATTTCAAATAATTTATATAGAATTTGCAAGATTTTAACAAACAATTTTGTTAATTAATATAACAAACATTAATATAGTTTTAAATATTAAAGTCTTTTGCAAAACTTGCAATTACAATAATAATAGATTCTTTTGTAAATAGTTAAAGCAAGAATTCTTACTATTAGAATTAGGAAATAGAAGATAGATAGAATAATATACAATAAAATTGAGACAATTATTAAAACAAATATTGCAAAGATTATTGCAATAACTATTAGAACAACTATAAATAAATAGCAATCTATTAAGTTTTTGTTGTAACAATATACTATACAAATTCTATAAAATATATAGAGTTTGTCTATTACTTTATATTTTTCAAAGATTTTACAAACTACTATAGCGATTCTTGTACAAGTACAACAATATATTATATTGCTGACAATCAATTAAAAGAAACATACTATATCGAGAAAAAAATATTAGCAATTATTTATATAATTGACTTGTTATAAAAAGCAATTTATTAGACAAATACAATATATATTGAGTTAATATTAGTATCTTTTTCTTAATTCTTTAAATACAAAAGTTGTATCTTAATCTTTTTATCAAGAAATAAGCTTTTTCAATATAATGAAAACAAATACAATAAAATATATTGTCGAAAATTTACTAAAATATCTTATATTAATTCTGTTTCTATTAAGACAAATCTTATAAGCTTAAAGCTAATTAAATTAAATTAATTTTTAGATATTAATACTATGCAATATATTAAATAATATTTTTATAAAAAGATATTTTGTATATTGTTTGTATCGATAGCAAGTACACTATATTACTAATTAATAATAACTTTCTTAATAATTGGAAACTAAAGCATTTTATAAGATATTTTAGCACTGTTATATTTGTGCGCAATATTAAGAACAACAAATATTTAATTAATAATTATCTTCGACTCTTAATATATTTTTAAGACAGAATAGATAATAAATTAGCTGTTGCTTATTTCTATCAAAAAGTTTATATTATAAAAAATCTAAGAACAAAGTTGCTACTTAAGATTAAACTAATTGCGTCGATTCGAGAAATCAAGTTTGAATCGAATCGAAAGTCTTAACAATTCGATTTCTAAAGTTAAAATTAACAATTTGATTCGATTTCAAACTTAGAATCGAAAATCGATTCGAAAAATCGATTCAAATTGCCAAGACTATTATTTTTAGTAAATTTTATTATTTTTAGTAATAATTTTATTATTTCTAGTAACAATTAATTATTAATAATTTAATAGAAATAGAAATAGTTAATCTATTTAAATTAAATAATAAAAATGTTAGAAATTTCTTTTTATAAATATATTACTACTAAGCATTATCTAGTAATTAATAAAAAATCTAAATTTATACTTAATTTATACTATTTTTAGTATTCTTAATCTTCTTGACAATTCGATTTAATTTCAACTTTTAAATTCGAAAATCGACTTAATTCAATTTGATTCGATTTTAAAATAGTTAAAATTAAATCGATTTTCGATTCGATTTCTAAAGCTGAATTGTTGATTTAAATCGATTCTAGAAGTTGGAATTAAAAATCGAATCGACAATTAATCTACTTAAGATAAATATTATTAATCTTAAATATATAGTTGTTAACGCAAACAAAATTAAAGATAAAATTAAAAAACAATATTCGAATAAAATAAATTGTTAAAACTAAAAGAAGTTTTATAATTGTTACTTATTTTGTTCTCGAAATTTACTAATAGTACAAAACAAAATCTTGTCTAATAGAAACTATCTTTTTCAATCGATTTTGTTTAATATTTACTTATTTTGTTCTCGAAATTTAATAATAGTACAAAACAAAATCTTGTCTAATAGAAACTATCTTTTTCAATCGATTTTGTTTAATATTTACTTTTATATTGCAAATAGAAAAATGTTTTTTTTATATATTTGTAACAATTGTTTTGTATCTCTTTGCATTTTGTAGCATACAATACTAAGATATCTATTAGAATTTAAGAAGCAAAACTATTATTAAATTAGCTCTAACAAAAAGAGCTAAGCAACTAAAAAAGATATTAAGATTAATATATTCAATAATAATTGTTAGACAAATCTAATTAATAGCGTTTATATTTACAATAGTTTAAACAAAATGATTGCACTTTAGTATCTTATTAAACAATTGAATATCTTGTAAAGAATACTAATAAAACTTTTAATTTTGTTAAAAATAATTAAATATTAATCTTATTAAATAGCAACTAAAACTCTATGTTAGTATTAAAATAAAATATAAAATTTATTTTTTAGAAAAACGCAATTGCAAGATAGTTAATAAAGAATTCGACAAACTTTATACTTAAAACAAGATGATATAATTAATTAAATCTTTATTATTCGAATTTTCTATCTTTGTAATTTGATAAATCTTATTAAACAAAACTCGAATATATTAAATAATAACTAATGTTTGCAAACTAAATAGACTAATTGTTACAAATAGATAAACGATATTTATTTAGACAAATATTATAGTTTAAATTTATAATTGTAAGTATATAAGTTTAATAAATAAATTAACTTTCTTTTTGCAATTCTTAATTACGTTTAAAGATAGATATAAGTTTTTCTTTATTGTTTATCGAAGCAAGAAACAACTTAATATTGCTACTATAAAATTTAAAAAATTTGCTTGTCTATATTTAACAAATAATAGATAGAGAACTTTGGTAATTTAGAAACTTCTATTGTATTTATATTAACAATATTGTTGTCTTCTCTTAATTGTTCGATATATATTTAGCTTATCTTATTTAGCTATTCGACAAATTAGTCTTGCTAAATGTTATACTTAGTTTTAAAAAAATCTATCTTAACTATTTTAGCATTATCTTGTTAAAACAAAAAGTAAACGTCTTTAACTTGTTTACTACTAAAAAACGTATTGTTGCTATTAAAATAATTAGATTTTCTAAGAATTTAAAGACACTTAAAATCTATCTTAATTCTATCAATTATTAAGGAGATAAGATAATTTAATACGCTTAGCAAGCTAACACTTTATAGCAAGAAAAGACTTATTTTCTAAAGAGTTTCTGTATTGTTAACAAGCAAAAGCAAAAGATATATTTAAGAAATATATATATTAAATACTTGTTTGTTCTTCTCTAATTCTTCTATTAGCTACAACAATTCTTAATAGCTTCAAACTTCTTAACTTATTTCGACAACAATTGTCAATTATATATAGACTTAGATATCTTTAAAAAGTATAAATTTAATACCAAGATATATTATATTAAAGATAGTTTAATTAGCAACTACTTTAGATAAAACAATATTTAATATATCTTATTTCTGTTTAAAACTTTAAACTTTGTCGAGATAAATTATTAATTAATTGAAATAAAAATAACTTGTCTTGTATAAATAATGTAAAAGACTAGATATTTAGTAAAAGCAATTAAAAGATTTAGTATAGTTTATACTAATTACTTAATTATAACAAGTATTGTTAAACAAACTATATTATTCTTTTTATTAATTAACAAACTTAATTTTTGTCTTATATATATTTCGCAATATCTTTTATAGTTTTTACTAAATATATATTATTGTGCAAAAAGATTATACATAATTTCGAATATATTATTTAGATTTCTTGTACTTAAAGATAACTATAACAAGAACAATTTATTAATCTTAGATAAGATAGACAATTTTGCAATAAACGTAAAAATTATAACTAAGTTAATATAACAAACTATTAAAGAGAAGTTAAATCTAATTAATTAAGATACAATTAATAAGACAATTTCATTTTACTTATATCTTGTTTAAATAAGTAAAATCTTTAAGAAAAAACTTCTTGAGATATATATTAAATCTATTAAGTAAACAAAAATTCTAATAATAATTCGAAAGTTATCTATATCTTTTAATATTTGATTTTTTGAAAAAAACAACTTACTTTACTTTATAGACTATAAAAATTGCAAAAAACTATATTTGCTTAAGAAATTTAAGACAAAAAGCTTTTATTAAACGTACAATATAAACAGTTATACTATCTTTACTTATACTTAGAAGATAGTAATTGTTAACTTTTATTTTTGCAAGTTTGTCTCTCGACTATATTAACATATTGCTTATTGTTAAGAATACAATTTTTATTAAATTAAGTAATATTAATTATATAAGAATTTTAACTTAATTCTAAATTCTCTTGTATCTTTTTATACTATATATATTTTTTTGTCTTAAAACTATTATTATATTAGAGCTTTAATATTGTTTTAATAATAATTTGCAAATTTTTTTAAAAAATAATTATCTTAAGCGACAAGACAATTTATATTGCAACAAAGTAAACAAATATTCTTTTTAATAATTTTTTTAATTAAAAAGTTTTAAGAGCGCTTATATATAATAGAAATTGCAAATTTACATCTAAATTCTAAACAATTATATTTAGAAACTAAGAGTTTAGCTTTTGATCTCAACAATATATTATTTACAAATAGACAAACAAAGTAAATAGACAAATCAAATAATTAAAACAGTTTTGCAATATATAGTAATCAACAATTCTAATATAAATTAAATAATTTTTTTGCTTATATTTTGCGTTTGTCTTAATAATTTGCTCAATGTGTCTATTGAACTATTATCGAAAAAAATAATTATAAGTTTTAAAATATATAATTTTTTGTCTCTTTTTAAATCTAACAATTTTTAAACAAATTAATTGCAAAAAAAGATTGTTAATATTTTTAAAACAAAAACAACAATTATATAGACTAATATAGCAATTAAAACAATATATAATAGATATTACAAATGTATTAAGCTTTCGATAGACAATATATTATATCTTTGTTTTTACAAAAACTATTTTTTGTTGTTTATCAAATTATTTAAGTTGTTGATTTAATATATCGAGTTATTTAAGATTCTCGAACAAAAAAATAATTTAATATAGATTGATTGTTGGTTCGATTTTCGATTTCAACTTCTAGAATCAACTCGAATCGACGATTCAACTTTAGGAATCGAATCGAATTGTTAAGAAATCGAAAATTACGTTATTATGTCAAGAATTACTATTTTTAGATTAATCTATTATTATTTTTTAATATATAATACTACTATCTATAGATTTATAGATGCTAATTAAATTAATTTTAAATAATAATGTATTACTATATTGTATTATCTATATCTATAGATTTGTAGATGTTAATTAAACATATTTAAATAACAATATATTACTATATTGTATTAATAGCATCTATAGACCTATAGATGTTAATTAAACTTATTTAACTAATAATATATTACTTTATTGCATTAATAGTATCTATAGATACTAATTAAACTTTTTAAACAATTATATATTACTATACTGTATTACTTGCATCTTTAGATCTATAAATACTAATTAAATCTATTAATTAATTAAAATCTAAATATTAAAGATACTATTTTAATTCTATATAGTTAATATATTAAATATTATCGATAAAATTAGTAGGCTTGATGATTTGAATCAATTTTCTGATTTGATTTTCGATTTAACTTTTGAAATTAAATTGAATTATTGATTTCAACTTTAGAAATCGAATTGTCAAAACTTTTGATTCGATTCGAATTAAATCGCCAAGATTTGATTCGATTTCTCGAATCGACGCGATCAATCTAATTCAATATACAAATTAAATTTTTTAATAGACTAAAAGATTTACTTAATTATATTTATTGCTTATTTTAAGTTAGTATTAAACAATAAAACTTTATACAATTGTTTAAAGTTAAATCATTCGAAAACTGTTATTAAATTAAACATCGAATAATATTTTTACAAAATTAAAGCTCTTATCGAGCATTGTATTTGTCAATATAAGCAAAATTGTTTTATCTCGAAATATCTTATTTGATAAAAAAAACTACAATACTAAGTAAAATCGATAATATAATAAAAATCTACTAGACCATTCTATAAATCTTGTCAATAACTACAAGATAAAGTACAAAATATATATTTCTTTTATTATAAGATATTTTAAAATAATTATTACAATTTTTGAAATAATTGTCTCGATATTTCTAATAAATATTATTGTTCTTATATTATTGTTAAAGAAGCGCAATCGATTGTTTAAAATAATAGAAAATACACCTATATCTAAGAGAAAACAAATAGATTGTCTAAGATTAAAATTATTACAAATAGCAAAAAAATAACAATATTAAGATATTATCTTAATATTATTGCTATCAATATTCAAGAATTAATAACAATAAACTATTTGCTTAAATATAATATTAAATAATTATAATTTATTGTTTATTTATAGTAGACGCTTTACTAGTTTTAATTACAAGACGTAATTTATTAGAATATTAGTATAATTAATACTAACATTAACAATATTACTAAAGCTTATTATTTTTAATTCTATTAAAATATGTTTTTGCTTACTAGTGTCAACTACTATCTTTATAATATCGATAGTAATATTTTTATTATTGCTATTGTATTGCAAGATTGTTTGTCTATTATTATTGTCTAACAAGTAATTAATATAATTTTCGACAAAAAGAACAAAAACTCTTATTTTAGTTAAAATGTTGTAAAAGCTCGCGAACGCAAAGTTGCAAATCAAACAATTAAAGACAATCTTGCAAAAATACTAAGTTAGCAAGATAATAATAATTAGATTGCATCAAATAATAACAAACTAAGTTAAATAGATATTAAGCTTAAGCGCAATTTCTTCTAAAAACATACTATAATAGACGTCGAACAACTTATTTGCAAAATATCTATACTTGATAATTATCTTATTATATTTATACTTTGCAAAAACAATAACATATTTTTTGTTTGTCTAACTTGTAATTTTGAGGATTTAAGTACGAAGATAGTCGAGAATAATATTGCTTTATTCTAATCTAAAAAAGAGATAAAAATCGACAATTATTTTATTTATTTAATAAATTATATATACTTTATTAATTACAATATAAGTTGTATTATTTACGTTAATTTTATAATGCGAAATTGCTTTATTCTATAACTCGCAACTTTTAATAAGAACAATAATATTTATATATTACGCAAGTCTCTAGAATCTATCTCTATATCTATAAATACTATTAATATTTTTAAAAAAAGATATATCTTGCAAAACAATATTAATATTTGATTTATTTAAATTATTAACTTGCAAAAGAAGTACAAAATAACTAAGATAAATAATCTTCTATATACTATTATATTTTACGTTATTTTAATACTCTTTAACAAGTTGTTATTTTTGAAGAAAAATTAAGTCTTTGCAAATTATAAGACTTGCAAATCTATCTTAAATCTTGTTATATTTAACAATTAATTTTTAAATTTATACTACAAAAAAAATCTTAAGACAATCGATATTAATAAGAAAACTATATTAACTAAAGTTTGTTAGACAATTAAGTACAAAGATACAACTTTAATCAAAGAGCGAAAAACATAAAAAATAAATATCAATTAAGCTTTATTTAAAACAATAATGTTGTTTTGCAAATATCTAGCTTCGATAATAAAAGCAAACAAATCGAATTTTAAAAATCTTAATTAATAAAAATATCTTTTTTAATCTTGTTTAATTTTTTGTTTTACAAAATTCAAAATTGCTAAAGTATTACGCAAAAAAACTCGAGACAATTAAGATAAACTTAATTGTATACTAAGTATCGATTTCGAAAAAAAAATTAATTTGCAAAAAAATAGTTTGTAAATTTACAAATATCTTAATTACTAATTGCTAAGCAATTTGATTTATAATAGTTACTAAAAAAATATTAAACAAAATAACAAATAATTCGAACAAAACAATAACACATTTTTAAGTTATATAAAATAGCTACAATATTGTTTTTAATGTCGATCTTATTATTGTAATCAATATCTATATTTTTTTTAAAATATTGTCGAATTTGTTAACAAATCAACTTAAATTGTTAAAATTGTCAAATTACTTAAAGATAGTTTTTAGAACAACTTTGCAAAAATTAAGATAAATAAAATATACTTAAATGTAAGAAAAGATATTTAGTATTAGTGCAAAAAAAAGTTCTATAACAAACTAAATATTAAAAAGAATGAAGCTAAGATTATTTAACAATATAATGCGCAAATAAGCAAGAACAACAAATTTATTACAATTAATTAGACTATTAAGATCTAAATTAAATAATAATTAAGTTTAGAAATTAAATTACGTTTAAGTTTGTAGCATAACAAAAATGTTAGTATTTTTTTTTAAGAAAAATAAGTATTACAAGATTTGTGTTTAATACTCTTGTTAAATAACAAGAGAGCATTTAATATCTATCGATAACGTTTGCTCTCAATTAATCAAGTATAACTTAATTGTTAACTTAGTTCTTAGAGAATTATCTTTATAATTACTATAGATATTTATTTTGTTTACTTGGGTATCTTTTTATCTTGTCTAGTTGTTTTGTCTAGTTTCTTTGTCTATCTAACTGCTATTCTTTATCTAGCAATAACAATTTCTTTCGATTTTATTTAATTTATTTTAAAATAATTTTTGCGTAACTTATAGAATATCTTAAAGCTTTTAATTATATATAGTTTTCTTATTTGCATTTGTATTTTTTGCTATTTTAGCTTTTATAATAATAGTTTTTGTTATTATTATTATTTTAGTTTGTTTAACAATATTAACAATTTATTTTATTTTATATCTTTGTCTTTTTATAGCAATAATTGTTTTTCTTGCAACAAAAATCTCTTTTTTAGTTTTATTTTTACTTCTTTTTTTATTTCTCTCTATAATATATATAGTTTTTGTAGTTTTTTTTTTTTACTATTTTTAAGATATTTGCAATTTTTTTTTTGTTATTTGTTAAATTTTTTGCTTTGTTTTTAGCAATAACAAGCTTTATTATCTATTATATATATATAAATATTATAGTTTTGCAATCTTTTACTATTATTAACTTAATAATATTGTTGACAACAATAGTATTATATTATTGACAATATTCTTTGCATGCAACTATTGTTGTTAGATATTTATTTAAATTTTTTATAACAAGTTTTAGAATATTTGTTTATTTCTTTATTGTTTTAAGCAAACAAAACAATAAATTTAAATATATATTAAAAATACTCTTCTTGCAATAGAAATTACAAATAAAATCGATAATTTTCTTAATTAATTTTAACTCTTGCAATATTTCTATAAAGCAATTATTTAAATCTTGCAACAATAATATAATTTGCTATCTTTTAATAGTTTGTTTAATAGAAAGTTCTATTTTTAGTAGATTTATAATAACTAAAGAGTTAAAAAATACAATACTAGTTTGTACAATAATATATAGTGTTATTGCTAATTTAAAACTTAAAAGTTGCAACTTAAAATATTTAAAAAATAACAAAAAAAATTATGCAATTAAATTTGTTATTGCTACAATAAATAATATATTTAATTGCTTAATTAAAATACAATTTATAGATCTAAAATATTTTTATATCTAACAACTATATTATATAAATAAAATAAAAAAAAGAATTTAAACAAAATAATATTGTTTATAGTTGCTAAATCTAGAAACTTTAAAATTATATAAAATTAAAAGTTATTAATTAATTAAAAGAATTTATTGCTTTATATATTTGTTACAAGTATATCTAATAAAATAATAAAATTAATTAATAATAAGATTATTATTTTAACCTAGATTCGCGTAAAAAGTTCGTCGTTTCCGATCTACTTCGACGTCGCTTTAAGCGATTTTTGCATCGAACTTCTACCCACATGTACGTAGCTCGAGGCGACCACTAGCTCCATTGTCGTCCGATGGCGTTTTCCAACCTTATGCCATCGTCTTCTCTCTTCACTTCACAAGCATCATTCACATCTTGAGGGCGCTCCTCTATGTTAAATGGATATCGATGGTCGACTGGGCGTCCGTGCACCAAGATGTCGAAGTGCGACTTTGGAAGAATTCCTAAATGCCTTAGAGCTACCCTAAGACGTTTACCAAGGAGCCAATTCGAATCCCCCCACGACCTCAAAACGATTAGCACTCCTCTCTCTTCTCTCTTCATTCACTCTCTTGACCACTCTTCCATAGTTATCCTTCCTTTCTCTTCTCTTGACTCACGTTGTATTTATTCGTGGCCTTCCTCTAATTAACTATGGTTCGTCGCAAAGTCCTAGGCTAGGCCCTGCGAACAATCTTCTTTACAACTTATTTTTCAATCGCGAAAGATCATGTTTTCGCACGCGAATATTACAATCGACGATACGAAGAGGTGAACAAGAAGCGTCAATCTACGAGCCTTTACGAGGACTTCACGAAATCACACATCAATAAAATGAAAGATCTATGAAAAGAGTACGTGAAATGTCTCTCTTTTCACGCTTTATAAGTGATAATATTGATTAACGAATTTTGATAGATATTGCAAGTTGATCAACATCGATCTTTATCACACGCTTAGAAAGTCTCTCGCGAGAAGAATTAACAACTTCTTTCATTAATTATGCAATAAGTACATCGTTCGAAAAGTTAACTTCGTTATCACGTATTAACATTAACTTAATCAAATATACATCAAATACAAGAATCGACGAATTAATTCACTAGTATTGAAAAAAGTCTACGAGATATGTTGTTATCAATGCAAAAGTTCTAAATAATGCTAACGAGACTAAATTAGTTCATCGATAAATCGCTAACAAAAAAGTATAGATTAGATAAAAGCGAAACAAACAAATCTTTATTGAACGCTAAAGACTTCTTGAAGATGTTGCGTTGTTATTAAGTGATTAATATCAACTTCTTCTTGTACAAACGTTATCGACTATACATTGTTACTATCTTCTTATTGATCGCATTTATCGATTTTTGTCTTGAAGCTCTATTAGACATCACATACGACAATATCGATTTATTCGTATTGCGCGATAAGAAAACTAATAAGATCGCTCTTACGCTTTAGCTTCGTCTAAGAAAGATCAAATTGCGACAAAAGTAAAAAAAATCGTGGAAGAGAATTCACTTTCAATTACGACAAGATGTTGACTTTTATGCAAAAAAAATTATATTTTTTTTCTTGACAACAATTCTATGTTTTGCATTATCTTTTATATTGTAAATCTTATTTGCAATGACAAAGTCTTTTAATTTCTTAACATTATCTCTCGAATAATTTTGACTTTAGAAGTGCGTCTTGATTTAAATTGTTAATCAATTTAGTGACGCGATAAGATGCTAAACGTATTAATCTTTCGTTTGTTAAACTCTTTAGACCAAGGAACGAATAGAAAGTCTAAGAGACCTCTTTTATATAATCTTTATCATGAATGAGTAAAACGCTTAAAAGAAAAGATCGACTTCGTGCAAGTTCTAACTACATATTGTTTTCGACGAACGACGAACAACGCCATTAACGATAAGTTTTATCGACTTAAATCTAAGAAGAGATTCGCTAATTACTATAGACGATCTTAATTCGAACGAGACGATGCGCAATCTAATTCTTAATTATGTCACTTCGTTGATCTTTTAATGAAATTATTTCTTTTCTATAATTCGTTACGATACGCAAGCGACTTATCGAAATATTGCGTTGCGAGAAAATCTAATCGTTGCTTCTTATCGAATGAGTCGCATAATTAATTTACGTTGATTTTGCGAACTTTCTCTTTAACAATTGCAAGATCTACGATGAGATGCAAGCATTTAAGAGTTGCGCGAACAATAGCAAACTCTTTACGATTAAATTTACAAAAAGTTCAACTTTATATATTAAGCAAAAGATCAATCGATTTACGTTGAATACTAGCAAGTTAAACGAGACATTAATCGTTTGCTTAAAGAGAAAGAACGCGCATTAAAGACGTAATTGCAAATTGACTACGATGCGATAACTTCAATGCAAGACATGCTCGCGTAAATAATTGTTAACAACGTTGTTTTCTTCTTCGTTTAGTTTTCTTCGATCTTGATCAAATATGTCTTCAAGAAACGAACGTGCATCGCACGAGTCTTTTTCGACTCGTTATCGTTCATCAAATACGATGAAAATCTAAATTAATAAATCTTTATTATTGACGACTTCGTCTTGTTGTGCAATCGCCAAGAGCGACGTTCTTAAAAATCTTGTCGAACGTGAAAAGATAATATTGCGACAATCTTGTCGAATGACAACACGTTTAACATTGATGTTAAATTGAAATGCTTAAAATTCGATGCGTTACTTCGATGTTAATTTTCGTTTTAATGCTAGTCTTTCTAATGTTTGCATTGTCTTAATGACATTACGTTGCTCTTGCATGAATAACAATACGTTTTCGACAATAAGTTTTCGTTGCAACGTTATTTCGATCGACATTATCAATTTTAGCTCAATCAAAGTTGCTCGTTTCTTGACGTCACTTGTGGACAACTCGCGCTCAATAGTCTTATGCACTTTAAAAATCACGCAACAAGAGTTTATGAAATCTACATGTTCGAGAAAGGCTAGTTTTCTCACTTGTTGTTTTAATGAATTAAGAGATATGCATATATTATCGTTCTTGTTAATCGTTCTTCTCTAGTTGTGATTATGAATGTTCTCATTTGTTACAACTATCTAATAGACGTTCTCTTAATAGATTTTCGAATTTGTTTGTTTAAGAATCTTCGCAAGCGAATCTTATTCGACTTCAAGTCATTCTAATGCTTTCTTTGTTTCTCTATCTTTAATTTCGTTTAATTCGCTATCGTCTTTTTCTTTTGCTACTTTTTTTGTGTATCTCGAAGTATTTCTTGCATTTTTCTTTATTGCGTTCGACTTCAAATCGTCGCATATCTTACTTTCGTTTCGAAGATCATTGTGAGTCATTTTTGTTAAATTTTGTGTTCGCTTTAAAGATAAGAAAGCGTCTTGAATCGCATTCTTATTGCTTACAAGTTTGTTTAGCTTCAAGTAAAGTAGTTGAGCCAAGTGCTTCTTCTTACTTTCTTATAATAAATATAGAAATCGACTTTTAAATCTTGCGATTGTTTGAGCGTAAAATAGGCGCCTTCGAGCAAGAGATAATTCTTGTTGGGCAAATAGTTTACTTCGTTGGCTTTGTTTCGTATCGAGAAAGTAAACTTTTATTCTTTAATAAATTATGTTATTCGCATTAGTCTTTAGCACTTACTAATAAAAAATAGTGATTCGTTAAGAAGAATCGATTGTGATGCCCAAAGCATTTACTTTATTGTTTGTAGATTTTTGACTAACGACGAAGAGATTATCTTTCATTGTAGTTTTTTTGTTGAACATCGATTAAAGTAAAAGACGATAAAAAGCAATTAAAGAACTAGATCTATAATAATAAAGAATTGTACAATGTGCACGAACTCAACTTGAAACTTCGAAATAACTTATTCGATCATAAAAAGCAAAACTTATCTAAACAATAAGATTGACATTCTTCGATCTTCATAAACATTCGCAACAAATTTATTAATAGACTAGATTTCTACATTAGTCACAAATTCTTCTTTGAAACAATTTCGATTATTATTCGCCATAACATCAAAGTTCTTTGCGTTGTTGTCTTCAAAAGCGTTAAGAGATTCTTTAGAAGCTCGAGAGCTCGTGCCTTACTAGCTACGTACACTACTAGTAATTGTTATAAAAACAAACTCTAGTGAAGAGTGCATTAATAATCTATATAGGCGTAGATAACGTCGCAATCATATTCGCGTTCTTTTCTATTGTTATCACACTCTCGTTGTCATTCGACTCTCGCCTCTAAGAGCTAATGATGTCTTTAGATTATCGATTTTGTCTTAAGAAGTTCTTCGCATAAATAGAATAAAAGATTTATGCTCAATTAATCTCAATTGCAACAAAGCAAGATTTGTCAATTAACTCTTGATATCCCACAAAATATTGTCTTCTTTATGTCAATTTTGACTTCTTTGATACTTTCTCTTCTTGAGTGACTTCAAAAGCTTAGAATAAGTTTGAGTGAAATTCGCTCAAAAACGACTTGAATCGTTCGATAAACTTTTTATTTTAGCGTGAAAACATTAATTTAAGAAAGCTAAATGCCAAATACGACGACTTGATCTTTATCGCCTTTTACGATAACAAAGAAAGTATACGTATAAAGAGAGACAAATCGATCGTTTTATTCAAAAGAGAAATACGAAAATCTTAATAAGATGATGCAAAGAAACGAATAAAAGTCGCCAAAAATCGTAATAACGAAGAGACGAAACTAAATCTTTAACATCATTATTAGTTTTATGCCTTGTATAAAAAAGTTTGCGTTAACAATTGATACATAACGAGAGAAACAAGGCGATGATTTATGATAAAGTCGATTTACAAGGCGCAAGTCAAACAATTTTATGATTAAGAATAAAAGAATTTACAAAAGTTATCGTTGCGACACAACAATAATTACTAGAATTTTAGAATCGTTCGTTAAGATTGCGTTTGTCAATAATCTATGTCATGAAAATGAACGAAAGAAATAGCGATAAAATTTATCTTAATCTTCGTTGCTATTGCTTGCTAAGTGTGAAAACATATTGATAAATTAAAAAGAGTCAACTACTAATTAAATGTCTTCATAAACAACGTAGCAATTTGTTATCATAACAATTCGTTTTTAATTTTCGATTTTTAAAGCGATCTTTTCTTCGCAATTGAAAGTTAAATTCTTTCGAAGATTTCTACGTTTCAAAATGTAAAATATTCGTACTATTACTCTTATTGTTAACAATGATATTTCGAAAAACATCGATTGTCGTTTTAATCTTAAATCGTTTGTGCAAATCTTTTAGCTTCTTAGCTTCATAGAAGAAAGACGTTATCGCTCTATTAATATAATTGAAACCTTTCGTATAAAGCTAGAGTTTGCTATTGGTATTTGAGCTTTGTTGAGCTTCAAGTTTGTCGATTTTGTTATTTTAATTGTCGTTGCGAATCATTTCTCTCGATTTTTCTCAATGATCTCTTGATAAAGCAATTAGCGAATTAATTCTTTCTATATTTATACGATCTATGTTTGGGTCAATTCTTGTTTTAGAGATTTGAGCTTTGTTCGTGAGGCATTTTTGCATCTTTCTTCGTTGCTTTTCTAACTTATCTTTGTTCAAGAATTTGTTTTCAAATTCTCTTGGCCTTCTCATTGCATGCTTGTGTCTACTCTCGTAGAGATAGAATCGACGACTCTCTAGTGCACATTTCGATCGTACTTCAAGTCGTTGTCTCGTAACGCGTCGTTTCAATATTCGTTTATATTGTTTGGCGTTAACATAAAAAGGCGTTTCCTTCAATGAACGCGACGTTTTCTCTATGTATAGAACTTGAAATTCGAAAGATTTTGCGATGGGAGAATAAGAAAGCTAAGGCACCTAATTCCAAGTCGAAAGTCTCGATGTTCGACATGAGAATAGAGATTGAGTCGTTTGATGTGTAGATGAAAACTAAGGACTTGGCGTAGTGTGATCGTTGGGTCGGGTCGGACACTTTTTTCTCAACCCGACCCACCCTCTTGGGCCCCGTAGGGTTGGGCCAGGGTCAAGGCGCGAACCCGATCCTAGGGTCGGGTTTCGTCGGGCCAATGCCAGGAACCCAAGCTAACTTCGTCGCGTTAGCATTCGCTTATCTTATCTTATCTTATCTATGCGCTAACTCGATTGGGCTAGCGCAGGGTCCACGCTAATCGCATATAGTTAGCGCGTCATGTGACGTCACGTGATCGGATGGGTCGGGTTGGACACTCGGCGCGCATTCTTCGCCCGCCCCACCTTGTTGGGCTAGGAAATTTGCCTGACCCCAGGGTCAGGGTTGGGCGGGCCAACCCGATCGGGTTGAAACCCGACCCGACGATCACACTAACTTGGCGTCGAATGAAGTAGAAATTGCGTTGATTGCGCGCAATCGAATGCATTGTTGACACACGCATCACTAGACTCGTAGTTGTCACGCCTTTGAAAGAAGAAAGTCGTTATGCTCTTTATCGATTGAGATGACGTTCCATGTTCTAACTTGATGAAACCTGCGTAGTAGCTTGGAAGTCGTCGTGTGTTCTCAAATCGAACATATCGACTTTTAGAACATGCCAAATCGCTCATTTTGCCCTCGATATTTGGTCGAAAAGATGAACTCTATTCTTCCCAAATCGTATAATATTGCATTGAGAACAATATAGATCGAGGTGCTTCATCTTATACGTGATTGACAAACGATCGAGTGGCTTATGCATTCGTTGTAGCGAATGTCGAATCAAACGACACAATCCACACCAAAAGTATTGTTTTCTAGGGACAACCTTCCCTTCACGTTTGACGAAAGATTCAATCAACACATAAAAGATTTGTCATTGAAAGTTCTCTTGTTTCAAGGTCATTGTCGCTTTCGATTTGCGATATCACGTTGCTTTAAAACCCTTATCGTTTTAACTAAAGAGAAATTCTTCTAGATTTTTTGGAACGTCATGGTTGACCATCGATGACTAAGATTTCTATTGATGAATCGATTTCAAACTTCGCGACTATTATATAATCGAACGCAAAACTTTGAAAGAATATTGATCGACTAATATGAAAAAGATCTAATTTACGATGTAAGTTATCTCACTTTAGTTATCTCACTTCGTCCTTTGGCCTATGTTTGTCTCCTCTAATTGTTGAAGTTACGACAATAGTAACAACGTCTATGTTCGCAATATTGCTTGATACACTTATCTTCGACGAAGTTTGTCATCATCTTGTAACGACAACATCACTTCGCTTCAACGCGACTAATGACTCCTTTCTCAAATTGTCTTTTTGTTTTCTTTGCACGTTGCTATTTGTGATTGTAGCGAAGATTACGAAGCATATCCAAATTCAAATCACTTGGTGTTGCATCTCGATCGACGATACTTCGCGTCGCTTGATCGCTCCTTTCTCTCTTCAATGCTTCAATCTCACAAGAATGGGTGTTGACCCCCTTTCATCGACTAGAGTCGAGTTGAATCGTCTTCCCTTCTAGCATTCCTGGCTCCTTTGCCACTTGGATTTGTGATACGCTTCATGCGTAAAGCTCTATAGGGTTATCTGTATCGCGACTCAATGATTTCCTTGATGTTGATGTAGATGTTCTTCTACAGCCAATATCATGATTGAGGATACGCACTGATTCGTTTAATGCTTCGTTCGGTATTCTTCCACGACTCTTGGTGGGAGCTTGAGCGCCGTCTTGTCGTCCACGCTCTTCACCACCAGCGAACCAACCGTTGGGGTGATAGATTTGCGCACACCAGGCCCACAGCATCCTCTAGGGACAACAAAACCTCTTACAAACAAAAACAAACACGATGGCGATCCCTTTCCATACCACGAAGGCTTCTCCTTCACTCCCTAAGAGCATCGAGGGCAATCTTAAAGATAGACAATTCATAGTTACACCCTGGATTAATGCTTCACAGATTCTTCGAGCCTCCTACCGCACTTTATTAGACAGAATGGTAGTCGAGATATTATGTGAGTGATTTGCAGCCCACCTACAGACTCAGTTCGAACCAGATGGGCTTCGATTCGTTGAGCTAGATAAATGGAACGAACTTAATAGCTACAAGGAAGAGGTGCATACTCAAGGCTGTTGTCAACAGCAAAGATGTGGTGAGGGATACTGAACAAGACATTATTCTGGTTCTTATTGCATATTGGCGTCTGGTCCTCCAGCTCAAGCTTCGAAAGCTTCGCAAAGAAAGTGGCATCGAACGGGCAGGTGTGATGTGATGACACCAATGTCATTGTTTCAATATCTGATCGTAGGCAACGTGATCTTGTCAAGCGGTTTGACGATCTGGACATCGATTGGTCGATCATAGCAAACACCAAGGCGAGGAAGCAAATGAGGCTCTTCGGCTACGCAGAGGATGCTCGTGGAGCGGGACCTACAGCTCGATGCTGAATATGAGACAGGCGGAAACTCCTGTCTCACGTGAAATCTATGCTTTGATGCAATGCACTAGCCCACTATGCGATCTTGGTCCTCATTGATGGCGCGACCCCTACGGCAAAAAGCATCACAGACTTAGAACGCATCAAGTGAAGGCCCCCATCGATTTTGTGGAATAGAACTATGTTCTAAAGAGACATGTAGATATTTCAGAGTATATTGGTGAGCAGTTATTTGCCGAGGAACGTCAGCGGCTTGCGAGACAATAAAGCGCAAATTGAGGCTGTACAAGGAGAATCCAGTGCAAAGATTTGATGTGTTCTGGAATGGTGTATTGACTGTGTAGGGAGGAGAGAGCTGAGCGCAATAGGTCATTCCAAGCATTAAGTATGGACTATCGACGAGATGTAAGCAGGATTTGATTTCTATTGTACTATCCCAATCAAGAGACATACCACGCGAATGCTCAAATGCAGAAATTATACACTCACTTTCCTTCAAAACTGATTTTACTGACCGAGCCATAGATGCTCCCGGCTTGAAAGCCTGAGTTTTGATTGCCAAATGTTGCAGTGGTAGAATGGCTTTGGTTCTCTGCTGCGGCCTTTGCAATAGCTTCTTCTTTTGACTTGGACAGCAGCTCATCAAGCACCTTTCGTGATGCATTTAGCGCTTCGCGCTCTTCTTCAAGCTGCTGCAAGGCCTCAGCATTGCTTTCCGTACTTCCAGCCGCTTCCTGATCATCGCTGCTAAGATTGAGCTCTTCTAATCTGCTCTCCAACACTATCAGCTGCCTATCCGCTGTAGTGATGGCACCCTCTATCTCAGTCTGCTTCGTAGATATTGTCTTTTTGATCTCTTCCGTGATGTGAGTGTGACGGATGGAGCTGTATCTTTAAAATGGGATCAGCTTCCGTACTGGAGCGTTTGAACTGACGTTCCTTACAAGGTCGCTATGCTGACGACGGAATTGATAGTGAGCTTGCAGTTTCGGAGCTGCTCTGACATTGCCTTGATTTGCCCTTGCTTGAAGAATCCCACATTCGCTCGATCCTTCGTTGCCAACTTTCCATCTTCCGAATGCCTTGTCCAGTGCTGGAGATTGGCCCTGAACTGGTCGCATGCTTTCGTGCAGGTGCTGATCGTTGTCTTCGACTCCTCAGCTACAGTTGTACCAAGTGATTGCCATTCTCGATCTTCCACAGTTTGGAGTGTAGTGAGTGTCACTTCGACAGAATGCACATCCTCCTTTAGGCGCCTGACAGTTTTTGGTGCATCTTTGAGCTTCTGCAGGTCATCTAGAAGAAGCCTCGTCCCGTGTAAGGCTGGAACGGCGACACTAACCACACTTGCGGCAATGCTGAGAGGATCAGCCATTTGCAGTTTGTTCCTATTGATGGAGAAATTCAAATGCAGTAGACAATCGACATGCTTAGATAAGGCGTTGCCTTTGGGAGGACATCTGAGGCGTATTCGTCCTATTGCATTCTACTGATCCCGTGGGGTGAGACGAATAAGAATCCCCGCTAGCTGGATCGGCTGAGCTATGCACATTCGCCAGCTCTTCTTCAAGCTCTGCCGCTGAAAACCGTTGGCTCGCTCACAGCCGTCATGATATCCTTTGGCGACACGAACTCCGGCTTCCAAGCCGGCACCATCCACGGCTCGGTCAATGCTGAGTTTCATCATCATCTCCCTCCTGGTAAGAGGCAAGGGCTCTACGTGATCGGTGCTAACGACGGGCCTACCCCAGAACGACCCGAAACTCCACCAAATCCGTCAGCCGTCATACCCTTCGCTCGCGATCGAGATTTTGTCGAACGAGGGGGATTGCTCGATCAAATCCATCAGAAATGCGCTATACCAGGTTCTCGAACTGCGCTTGTCGGCCTGGGTGGCGTTGGGTAAGCGTGAATGCTTCGGTCGATACGAATAGCTGACTGCCGAGAAGCAAGTCACAGCTCGCCATCGAGTACGGTTATCGGGTCCAAGAGCAGTCGCCGAGGACGTGGGTGTTCTGGATCCACGCCGGTAGCATGGCACGTTTCGAGCAGAGCTATCGGGACATTGCCGATCAGATAAAGATCCTCGGGCGAAAGGATCCTAAGACCAACATCTTGAAGCTTGTACATGATTGGCTGTGCAATGGAAGGAATGGATCGTGGCTACTTGTCCTCGACAATGTCGATGATACTCATCTCCTTCTTGAGGCTGGAGGTACTGGCCAGGGAGGGCAAGGGATCTATGTGGACAGCGAAGTCTCACAGCCGATGTCAGCATTTCTCCCTCAAAGCCAGAATGGATCAATACTTATCACAAGTCGAAGCAAAGGCATTGCATCGAAGTTGGTGGAAGAGAAAGATATCATTGTCGTGGAACCGATGGCCCAGTCGCATGCGCTGGCGCTGTTCGAGAAGAAGCTAGGGTCACTGGGCGACGACAACGATATTGCAGAATTAGCGGCGGCACTTGAATACATGCCACTTGCAATCGTTCAATCAGCAGCGTATGTTTGTCAGAGAGGATCGCGATATTCCGTGCGGCAGTATTTGGAAGACTTCCGGAAGAGCGATCGCAAGAAGACCAGTCTTCTAAATTACGAGGAAGGTCAACTTCGAAGGGACTGGGAGGCGAAGAACTCGATTATCATTACCTGGCAAATATCATTCGAGTACGTACAGCAGAACTGGCCATCAGCAGCTAAACTGCTGTCGCTGATGAGCTTCTTCGACCGACAAGGGATCCCTGAGTCCCTCGTCCGAAATCGAGCTCAAATCGGAGGCGGCTGTGGAAGCCAAAGCCAACTCGACCAGGATAAGGAAAGAGAAAATGGAGAAGAGAGCGATAAAAATGGCATGTTAGACTCCAGTGAAGACGATGGATTCGAGGACGATGTACAAGTACTTAGAAACTACTCGTTTATTTCAATCGATACGGATCGAACTTTCGAGATGCATGCGCTTGTGCAGCTAGCTATGCGAAAGTGGTTGGAAGCCAACAAGCAACTTGAACGATGGAAGCGACAATACGCCAAGAGCCTTTCCGCCGCATTCCCCTCAGGAGAGCACGAGAATTGGGTGAGCTGCCAAGCGCTTTTCCCACATGCAAAATCGGCGATCGCACAGCGGCCGAAAGCGGAAGGCTCATTGAGCGAATGGGCTTCGTTAATGTACAATGCTGCATGGTATGCGTGGAGAAAAGGCAATGCGGTGGAGGCGATACAACTGTCAAAAACGGCGCTCGAAGTGAGGAAGAAGATACTCGGTCAAGAGCACAAGGAGACCCGGACAAGCATGAGAATGGTAGGCTTAGCATATAGCTTAGGGGGTCGATGGAAGGAGGCCGAAGAGCTCGAGGTGGGAGTGATGGAGACAACGAAGAGGGTGCTGGGTGAGGAGCATCCCGACACGCTAAACAGCATGAACAACCTTGCATCGACATACAGGAATCAAGGACGCTAGAAGGAGGCCGAAGAGCTCGAGGTGAAAGTGATGGAGACAACGAAGAGGGTGCTGGGCAAGAAGCATCCCTGCACGCTGACCAGCATGAATAATCTTGCCTCGACATATTTGAATCAAGGACGTTGGAAGGAGGCCGAAGAGCTAAATGTGGGAGTGATGGACGCATGGAAGAGGGTGCTGGGCGAGGAGCATCCCAATACGCTGAGCAGCATGAATAATCTTGCCTCGACATATTCGAATCAAGGACGCTGGAAGGAGGCCGAAGAGCTCGACGTGAAAGTGACTAAGACAAGGAAGAGGGTGTTGGGCAAGGAGCATCCCTCCACGCTAATTAGCATGGCCAATCTTGCCTCGACATACCAAGATCAAGGACGCTGGAAGGAGGCCGAAGAGCTCGAGGTGAAAGTGATGAAGACAATGAAGAGGGTGCTGGGCAAGGAGCATCCCTCCACGCTAATTAGCATGAGTAATCTTGCCTCAACACACAGGGATCAAGGACGCTGGAAGGAGGCCAAAGAGCTAAATGTGGGAGTGATGAACACAAGGAAGAGAGTGCTGGGCGAAGAGCATCCCAACACGCTGAGCAGCATGGCCAACCTTGCCTTCACCTGGAAAGGGCAAGGCCAAAATGCAAAGGCTATCGGTTTAATGGGTGAATGTGTACATCTGCGAACCCGAATTTTAGGCTCTAATCATCCCCATACGTTGTCTTCTTTCGCGGCATTTACTGAATGGCAGATACAAGAACATAAGATTAGTTCCTCTGCAGCAAGTGATCTGGCAACTCAAAAGAAGAGCGAGGTAGACTAGATAAAAGAAAGAAAGAAAGAAAGAAAGGGCTTTTTGCTTCGTTTAAGCAAGCATTTTGTTCATGACAGGTCAACTTGCCATTAGCATTGGCGTTTTAAGGCTTTGCTGTCACTTAGAATGGCTTCGTATGGCCCACGCGCAAGATGGGGTTCGAGTGTCGAATTAGAGACCCTAAAGCTAGTAGAACTCGATAACAAAAGGAACGCCCAAGAGCTTAAAATGGAGGAGATGAGAATCTAAAGACATAATGATAGGATCAGGCGAGTGATGGGGACGAAAGCATTCACTCGGAACAGGCTAGCCTAAGGCTGTACGAAGATGCGCTGTATCTCCATTAATTTTCTGAGATAAATTACTTCAACCATTGGTGTGAACTACGATCGACTATTAATAAAAGATGCTTGCTTTCTGGAGTGCGAAGGGTTAACGTTATTTGGCTAGCATTTCCAATTACCGGACCATCACTAACTTGCCCAGAAATGCCAAGGTTGCTCTATGCGTTGTTGAATCTAATATGCCCTCTAGGTATAATTCCTTCCGACAGCCACAATCCTCTCGTTCCTCTGCGGGAGACCTGAACGATCCCGTTTCGAACATATATATCGAAGACTTGCATATCGTTCAATCAAGATTGAGCTCCTGTAAGCCATCGCGAGTAGCTACATCAAGTGATGTCCAATGGAGAGTAAAGATCTCCAACATACACATAGTCTGCGGCCTCACAATGAATCTCTACATTCACTAGATATTCTATCCATCTGCGAAGACTCTTCTTCACATATATTATATCACCGATGCCGTACGGTGAGATGATTGCGCAAGGTATTTCAGAGTTCTCGATTTCCTTGAGGCATTCCGCAGATCATTCGATCTCAGGGAACGGAAATGGTTCAATCGTTAAAAGAGGCTTGTGCTGGAACGAGAATGCAATGGGCAATGAAGGAGATACTCACAAGGGTGCAGCATGGGCGCCAGCTCTTCTTGCGTTCAGGGCTGTTCTAAGGTATTTCAGAAATGTATGCAAGTTGCCTTCTTACATGAGACTGATTGCGTGTTGATTTTAGCATTTGACGTTTCGGAGAGTCCTTTCGTCATACGCTCGCCCATACACCTGATCCTCACGGACACTACTTACGATTCTTTGCTCATAACAAAGGTGGCGAAGTACCAGACTCGCTCGGCTGTAGATTCGTGTGAAGTGTATCCCGATATCAGAGAAGCAAGATCGAAAGCCGGAAGTGCTAGGTATGTTTAGCATCCAAGGTTCTTCCACTACATTTTGGCTGCTAAGGACTCACAGACCCGACAGCAATTGCAACACATCAACAAGCGAAGCTACGAGGTAGAAGAAAGCATCGCCATGGGTATGGATAAGAGGTTCATAACCAGATATCTAGGTGCACTTGCTAATTGATCAGGAGCGACTCTCAGTTTTTCAGTCACAAAACCGTGTGTGGTCTCGGAGAAGAAAGCATCGGTGAACAATAGACGCCAGGAGGTCGCTGAGGTCGCTGAAGTCATGTCTCATATTTTTGGGCGCAAGAAGGAAGGGTTGGAACTTGCGAAAAACACCGGAGAGGAAACTGGCCATTCTACAATACGGCGAAGAGCGGGTTGGTTGGGAGAAAAGCAAGAGTGAAGGGCAACGATAACTGTCAGCGAATCATTGGCTGGAGCAATTGCGTAAGGACAAGACTATGAATTAGATTCTCGTCAAGTTATGAATGGAACAGAAGAAAGAACATGACAAGACTGTAACGTAAAATACATTTACAGCCTTACGCCAAGAAATCTCGGTGAATACTCGGACTTTCGAACTTCTCATGAAAGTACATTTGCATGATTCCCAGAATCATTAAATTAACTTCACCTATACATTAATTCTTATAGACTATCTCTCAAACATAGGGGCAAGAGGTATGTGCTTCTGTTACATGGGTCAGGTCTCAAATTACATGTAGGATTATATCTGGTCATCTGTAGGAGTATTTTCTTAAGGACACACATAGGTAGACCGCATTTGACGAAGCGTAAAATCACCAATGCCCGCTGTAATTTTGCAACATGATGGCATCCGTGTCCGGAGAAATGGCCCAAGACTATGAAATCGTGCTTCGCTAGCCGATCGATACTGTTGTTAGAGAACGTGGAGACTTAGAAACCGAAGTACCTGGACCAAGTTCCATTACGCAGGGTGTTTCACCACGTCGGGATGGGGTTTAATTGCACTCTTCTATAGAACAGATATAGCTCGGTCCAACAATATCTAGTTAGCAGCGTCAATTTGCAAGTCCAACAACGAGAAAGCAAGCCAAGCGCCACCAACATTAGTAAACTTTTCGTTTCCGAATGGGACCAGCATCCCGTTTCGACGTTCAGCTTCTTATCTCGTAACAGCAAGGCAGGTGGACATAGAGTATCTTTTACTACTTCGCGACCACCTAATCGCAGCCGCTAGCATGCGCTATGATGGTGCAAATTCTGACACTTCGCCTGCGAGTAGACAGGTTGCAGAGCTGGTCGACGATTGAAAATATACGTGATTCGCTTAGCGTTGGCGCAGCGATCACCACTCGGCCGACAGTCTGGCTTCTCTGCATATAGACTCGTACTTTGTAAAGAACGATCGTACATTCCATAGCCACAGCGGAATCCTTTCAAGTCCAGGACCTGATACGCTGCTACATGACCAGCTAGTTGTATCAGTCTTCGATGGCCAATAGCAATTGGAGTCAAGCGAGCTGGCCTAATGGGCCAAGCGCCTAAAATATGTATATACATATATATGTTGTCGAGCGAGGCGTATAGGCAGTAGGGGGGTGGCACTGTCTCGTTAATCTCTCTCACTTCTGGCATCAGGTCCCTTATCATATAAGGCATTTCTTCAACCTTGATGTCCACGTCTGCAGCAGGCGAAGCAGGCGAATTGGCGAGTGATTGTGCACGAAGTTCATCTCGTGAATACGGTCGATCTGATGGCAATGAAAACGTATATAGGTCGCGATCTGTAGGTTTGGTACATGGTGTAGTATAATCACGACCACTCGTTCGCAGTGTATACGGACTAGTGACGCTAATGCTGCGTGAATTCGACGATGGCTGCGGGGGCTTCATTCATATGTCGAAAGCTTTGAATCGAGGGGCGATCGTGTATTGCGAATGTAGTAGAAGCTGCGAAAGTATTTGGTGAGGAGTATGCAGTATGTAGATGATTGTAGAAGTAAATGTTAATCAATGGCTTTCTATGTGGCCTAAAGCTGACTACAAAATATTTAGAGGGATGGTCAACCTAGAAAGCGAGAAAGTCTTAGCCAAGTATGGTGGAGTCCTCTTGACAGATTTTCTTTACGCTAGAAGTACAGCTCGTAACATTGCTATGCTTCTTGAGGTTGATCATAATCTTCGAGCAAATCGTTTCGAAACACTTCGAAATTTCGTTTGAGCCTTTCGTGCAAAATGCTATTGCGATGTTAGGGAAAGGATGTGATCCCTTCGAGTGAAGAAAATTGTCAACACTATTCTCACCCTCTATATAGATCTTCGCGTCATCTTTCAATCGATAAATATTATTGTGATCAAAGAGAAGATTCATATGAAGTGATGTCAAGTCCAGCCTTGATTTGACCCCATCAATAAAGGTTCTCTAATGAGGTCTTTTTATTCGCAAATCTTCTAGAATTAGATGTCGAAGTTTTGGAATGTCGCAAAAGGTTGGAAGAAGGCCTTTATCTATTATAGTATCGTTCTCAATTATCAATGTAAGCAGGTTAGGGAAGCGACATTGTGACAAAAGGTGATCGACCTAACTCTTAGAGGTGGCAGGATGGCCACATGTGAGATACAAACATTCTAGACACTTGGCTTGAGAAAAGAAATTGACCATCGCTCTCGCTTGCTAATTCTCGCGATGCTAGTCACAAATAGCCAGGCGCAATTTGCGTAAATGAGTTAGAAAGATAGGCGTCGTAGAAATAATAGGAGCTAGTTCGTCGAATTTAGGTGATCCCACGAACCAAGTGTCGCGTGTTTTGTCGCAAGCTTCCATTATCAACTCTTGCGCTCTAAGATTATTGCTGCTCAAGAGAATCATCATGGAGTCAACGAAAGTCGCTTCAAAGGACATCTTCGATCGCGAAGGTCGAGTCGTAACACGATTATACCATGGACTTAGTCGAAATGTGTTATGCGTCTCTTTGTCCAATGGATCGCTCTTCCAATTACTCTCTTAGCAATAGATTTTCTTCAACTCCTAATTCGTGATGAAGCAATTGCGATGGATGAAGATTACTTTTCGAAAATTGAGTGCGTGTCGAAACACTTGTTGAAGGCAATCTTGACATTTGATTCGATTTTGTCGAGCGACTAAAGCACGATGCCATTTATAAGCGCGATCTCGATGCTCCTTGTAAATCGAGTGATTCGATGAAAGCTTTGTGTGCGTGTCCAGCGTTCTACGCAAGTTCCTATGATGATCAAATTGTTTCAATCTTCGATATTCCAGAGATGATATGATCACGATACGTAAGGCTGGCCCAAATCTTTGCAGCATCATGGTGGCGATAACTAAATGTCGTGGGTCGACGAAGAGAAAGATGGAGTCGAAGAGAGAGTGATTCACAAACTTGACAAGTCGACTACACGTGAAACGCAAATGTTTTAAATCTTGTTTCGATAGATATTTGATAACATTTTGTAGAAGCTCGAGCGCAAGGACCTTCAATGCATCTTCTTCCATATGTTTTGCGTTGAATATCATTGAAATGCCCTGCTGCTATCGTTGGTGGGTTACTTGTGGAAGCTCATTCATCAGCCTTACTGCATTGCTCGTAAAGATGAAGCTGTTTCGCGTTATGACTGTGAGGCATCGACCCCTATGCCAAGCGTACTCTTTGTGCCTGCGTGTCTGAGTAATAAAGCAAGCGATGTAAAATCGCTCATGGAGGAATACCATCATAGGCCACGTGACGCTAGTCCCACTTTTGGTGCCAACTACTTTCAATGCGCATAGACCAGTCTGGCTGGAGGACCAGTCAAGCTGGGCCGGGCGAGACTGGTCACCACGCACATAGGTCGTGTCTTTGGGCATCTAGCAGAGACCAGTCTCACCACTAGGGAAGGGGCTGCACCATGACTGGTCCTTTCGAAGTACCACGAAATGCGCATAGACCAGTCTGGCTAAAGGACCAGTCAAGCTGGCCCCCGGGCCGCCACGAGTGATGTTACTGGCTAGCAAAGACCAGTCCAGGGGTGCATCATTGGTCCAGTCGAAGTACTGCATGCATGATATATAGAAAGGCAATTTGCAGAACATGATATAGTTTAGGAGTGAAAACGTTGTTTCCAAAAGACAAGCTCTATGAAGATGAAAAAAGCAATGACATTCTACAAAGACTTGGTACCAAATCGTGCAACTTCGAAGAATTTCCTCTCGCCAATATCTGGGCTAGTCTCGTCCCCCAATAGGCCTTCATAGAATGGCAATTGCCAAAAGAGAGCTCGTTCGATTTATTTTTCTTGCTACATCCTGAACTCTTAAGTTAACAACAAAAACCTCCACACAACATAGCGAAGCTTTGACTCACTTTACCAATAACATCGATTCTTACGAGACACCCTTATCGAAGTACTTAAAGCTTAGAACTACATAAAGTAGTGTCACGTATCTCTAAAAAAACACATTGCTACAAAGACGTTGCGCAAGCTCAAAAGTATTCTAGATTCTCGCAATTCTTCGTGAAGGCTATCATGAAATCTATAGTGACGATACTATATAATGTTAGTTGCACTTTGGAACAATTATCGATCGCTAATTCTTTCTTACGCGAGTCGATTTGTTTCTTTTATCTTCACGTTGCCCTTTAACTTGTGCATCGAACTCTCGCATTAATCGCGTCGCGTTTCGCAATTCGCTATTGAACATTCACGTATATTACGCTAGTACTTTCGTGAGAGATATTAGAGAGAGTTATGCTATAAGAGAGATTTATAGACGTCTTTAGGCAATGCAAGCAATCACTTGGTAACAAGAGTTTGTAGCTTTGACAATCATAACAATAAGTCAAGACTTAAGATAAATTGAACACGATTCATAAGAAAGTCGTATTAGGAAATCTATATATTAAAGAAGATTCTTCTTGTTCGCTATGTTCGTTATCGAACATGTTGAACATTGCTCGTTTAGCTCGTTGTCGAACATGTGAAACGCGTCGAACATTGTTCGCTTAATTCGTTGTCGAACATGTTAAGCATTGCTCGTTTGTCAAGTTGTCGAACATGTAGACAATCGTGCTTCGTGCTACATGTTGCGCTATAATTAATATATCACGCTATTTCGAGCTAGACTCGTAACACTATTTCTTTTCTCAAAGATTTTCGTCTTGAAAGTCAAACGTCTCTCATTATGTTTTGTTAACAACAAAGTCGTCTTTGTATTGCATTCGAAATCGAACGTTACAATACACTAGTAGATATTGCTTGTGAACGCTATTCTCTCTTTAATTATTTTTGTATTGTTATGAAAGACTTCTTGTCTTGTTTAAAGTGTTCGAAATGTGTTTGTGCGATCAAATTGTACGTAAACATGTCTTGATCTTTTCTCGATCATAATAGAAAAGATCTTTTTATTAAAATCGCTAAAGATAAAGCTTTGCTAGCAATCGTCATAATTCGATTGCTACAAAATAAGAAGATTTTGAAGAAAATTGATGCGAAGGCGAAACGAAAAACATAATGTCTATTGTCAAGAATAAAGAAGTTAAATGCTTTTAAGTTTTTTAACTATTTTATTGCGAATGCTCTTATTAAGTTATCTTTTGCCTTCTAGTTATTTCTCGCTATGCTAAATGATTTTTCGAATGTTAATAAAATCTCTAAATAAGATCATAGCAATTATCAAGATTCTTCTTGAATTCTTATGTGTTCTCTAAGGCAAAGTATTTTTTTTACTTGATTAAATAGTTTTAGTCTTGTTGCTTTAGAATTTTTTTCACTTTGTATTAATTTTCTTTCTAAGCTTTGTAATGAAATGTTTTCTATATAGGCGTATTAGAGTCGACTAGTTCTAATAATAAGATATAAAATACTAGAAATACTTTGACGTTCTTGGATAAGTCGAATTTATAATTGATTAATCTCTTAGTCTTTTTAACGAGAAACGATTCGATCTTAACATAATTTAATTTCTTGCTTAACTTTCTTATCTTAAGATTTTTTGTAAAAAGATAAATTTTATCTCTTTCTTTTAGCTAAGATGTCGTTTTTCGTTTTTTGTTCTAGTATTTAATTAATCTTTCTTGCATTATTAAGATGTTGTCGTGTATCTTTTTTAGCGTCGCTACTCTTTCGATGACTAATTGCGTCAATAGATGCTTTCGCTCTTTCTTAAAGAGATTAAATTCTTTGTTATAATTGGCGAAGAACGAAGTTATCTTAATGATATTCGAAATCTTTGCATTTAATGTTAATTGTGTTATAGATAGAAGTGATACTCAATTGCTATAAATATTGTTGACGTAATATCTTAGATATTTCTTCAAACTCTAATTTGTTCGTTCTATTTGATCATTCGTAATCAAGTGATAGGCAATGAACATTCGAAGTCTTGTATCTAACTTTAAGAGAAGCATCTTTCAATAGTTAGACGTGAAGAGCTTGTCTCTATTACTAATTAGTTCTTTGAGTATATTATAATATCGTATAAGTCGATTCAATATAATGTATTTCAATTGTTCTACGATGAACTTTTTCTTGCATGCGATAATATGTAAATACTTGATAAGTTTGTTAATTATTATTAATATTAAATTATATTTGTCTTCAATTGCGAGATTTATCAATTTAAACAACTTAATAATAAAGTTTATCGTAACTTTATCTTATAACGACTTAGATAATTTCTAATATTGAATTTCGTCATAGTTCGCATATGTATTATGTTTGTTTTATTAATAACTAAGATATCGTTTAATATATGTTTCGACAACTTGTTTTATCTATGAAAACTAATAATGTTAACGTAAAAGCTAAAGGATTTTGATCATTTTCAAGTGCTTTTGCAATAATTTATCATAATGTTCTCTTATACATTTATCGATTTTGTTGATAGATATCTAAAGTTTTTCTTTCTTTATTAAAAATTCTTTTGTATTGTTTCGAAGTATTTGTAATGTAACATTTAGCTCGTATTTGTTAATTAATAGTGATTCGTTTTTATTAATCTTAAGTATGCTATAATTAAACGATTTCTTCGTTTCTATATAATTATTTCTTTTGCTAAGTGCGTTTGCTTTATTATTATCTTTTTCTAGAATATACTATATTTTAAACTTGTATTGTTCGAATTGTTCTAATTGTCGTATTTGTCTTTTATTAAGCTATTTAATAATAATAAAATGCACAAGATTTTTATAATTTACAAGAATCGTAAGTTTTAATAATTCTTCGATGTATATTCTTCATAACTTTAAGAAAATTACAATAGCGAATAGTTTTTTGTCGTGAACATCGTAATTTTGTTCAACTAATGAAAGTTTTTTCGAGAGATATGTTATTAAGTGTTATATGTTTTTATGCTTTTAATTGAAGTATGCATCGATAATTAAATCTAATGCGTCGATTTCAATTCTACTTAGTAATCGTAAATTGTACATTCTTAATACTAGTTTTTTCAAACATTTTAGCTTAAGACTCTAAAATGATTTTTTTTTTGCGAATTCTTATATTTATAACGTATTCTTTTTCGTAAGATTTGTCAATAATATCGCATTAACGAAGTAGTTCTTGATAAACTTTCTATTGTAGTTTATAAAATCTAAGAAGAATTGCACTTCCTTAACATTAATAGATGATTTTTATTCTTTAATTACTTGTAACTTTTTAAGATTTATGCGTATTTCGTATTGTTTTACAACAAATTTAAGAAAATCAATTTCTTTTCGATGAAATTCGCATTTCTTTAATTTAAGATGTAAGTTTCTTCTATTTAAACATTTTAATACTTTGAAAACATAACTAATATGTTCTTTCAAGATTTTTAAGTAAATTATGATGTCGTTCAAGTATATTATGACAAATTAATCTAGATGTTGTCGTAATGTATCATTGATTATTTTTTAATACGTTGTCGAGACGTTTGTGAGCTCGAATGACATTATCGTATATTCGTATAGTTTATATCGTGTGCAAAAAGCTATTTTTTACTCTTTCTTTGTTTTTATTCTAATTTAGTTGTACGTTTTTCGTAGATTTAGTTTGATAAAGTATTTAACTTCAAATAATTAATTCTAAAGCTCGTTAATATTAAGTAATGAATATCGATTCTTAATTGTAATATAATTTAGCTTTTAATAATTAACACATAGACGAAGAATTTCGTTCTTTTTAGATACAAAGAGAATCGAATATTTTATCTATGATTGAAATTTTTTAATAAATTCTTTTTTTTCATTTTTTACTAGATATTCGCGAAGTACTTCGAGCTTTTTCTTAAATAGAACATATATAAGTTTAAACGTAAATTGCTTGTCTAATTCAAGTCTAATTTTATAATTTCACAATTGATGTTTAAAAAGAATCTTTATCGTTTTCTTTTTTTAAAACAAATGCTTTCAACTATTGTATATTCGCGATACATACTTTAGCGATTTCTTCGTTGTATCAAATAATTTAAGACTCTTAGAAAATTCGCAATTTTTTTCACTTACTTTAACTTTGTAATCTAATTAATTTTTGTTAATGTTTATTAAGTCGAACTTGATTAAATTGTTTTTTTTCAAGAATGCAAATTCGCATCTTGCGATCGAATTTCGACTTTATCTTTTATTTATTATCGAACGTTATTGATGCGTAGATTAAATATGAATTGCGTGATCACATTGTTCGAATCTAAATACTTGTGTATTCTAGTTAACTTCTAAATTGTGCTACTTTAATCAAGACATTTCTAAAACGATATCGTAAGTAATTATTTCTATTATATCAAAGATTAGTTTCTCGTAATGTTGCTAAATAGCTATCGATAATAATTTCGTTTCTTTATTTATTTTTTTATTCTCGTTAGATAATAAATTTTTATCTACAATTACTAGATTGTAAGCGTTAGACTTTCTTCGAATAGAATATTCTTCTCTTTCTATAAGAGCTTTAGTTATAAAATTATTTATCGCATTAAAACTAATTATTGCAATAAGTTAACAATTATTGATCTTAACTAATGTGATAAAATATTGTGCGTATGCTATTAAGTTTAGTTGCTATTGTTGGGCTAACATATTGCATTTCTCTAATATGCTCTTTACTAAAAAACTTGAACTTTTTCTTGCTTCTATGCTACGACTTCTATTGCAAACGCTTGTTTGCGCTAAGCTTTCTTTTGTTGCTAGATTGCTAACTTTAACTTTCTAGAAAATTAATTAATTTCTTTCTTTTTTTCTAGATAAGTCTAGCATAAGTTGTTATAGCAAGTTGTTCAACTAAGTGTTGCATGTCTCTTTAATTGCTCTATCTTCTATCTAGATAGACTAACATTGTTCAATTGTTATTTAATTTTGTCAAGAATGTCTTTTTCTTTAGTGACGTCGCTTTCTAGCGCTTTCTCGCATTTATTTGCGATTTAATTATTTTATCGTTTCTTCGATAAACTATCTAAAGCGTCAAGTCGTTTCGTAATCTCTTTTAGCATTCTTTGAAAATTCTTTCAATCGTCTTCGATATTCGAGTCTACAATTAAATTGTAAAAATATAGCATTCTTAAATGTTTCTTTTGTTATATTCTTTTAATGACATTGTTGACTTTCTACGTAGATGCGAGTGCCTTGTCTAATAATGTTTTATCTAGAACTTTCTATAACTAATCTAGGTTTTCAATTAGATAATAATTGTCGTTTGATCTAATCTTGAGAATGTTCGCTTTTGTGTAATTTGCTTCCTAATGTCGTTCTAGCTATTAAGTATCTCTCTTAACATAGCATTGATTTGTTAACGATTTATTAAGTTTTGCGATCGACAATCTCTTGCGAAGTGACTTAATTTGCCACATAAATAGCACGTTTTCTAGAATTTGTTACTTTGCTTTTCTCTAAAATTCTTTTCTTTGCGTTGTTAGATAGAATTCAATTTTATAGATGCAAATTTACGATAATTTAGATTATTGTACTTTTAATTAAAACGAAATTCTTTCAAATAATATTTAATCGTTGATTCAAAAAAGATTTCTATTCTTTTTCGAAATTAATCGTATTTTTTTTTCATAGTTCTTTTATACAATTTGTCGTCGAAATCAATAACTACTTCGATAAAATTAAATATATCGCTAATAAATTTATCATCGCGCATAATTTCGTTCTTAAGATTGTTCTTAAAATCTCGTTAAAACATTGTTATAAGTGCGACATCGTTTCATTCGATAAAATTAACATACTTTTAGAATCTTGTTGCGTACTTTATTGCAAAAATTCGTTAAGTTAAATGCTAAATTATTTTTTTCGCAATTTGTTTTTCGTTAAATGTTTCAAAGATTCTTTGAAGTTCTTTCTTGAAGTTGTCGAAGTTCGTAAACATCGCACGAGAATTTTTGTCATAATTTTTCAAATACTTGCGTAAGTTTAACTTGAGTTAATGCTAGATTCTTTCTCTAAGAAATGTGAATGCGAAAATTGTCTTTTTGTTCGCTAGAACAAGATAGAAGATAAAATAAATATTTATTTGCATAAGTTAGTTCTTCGAGCCAATTCGATCTTCATAATAGACGTTAAATTTGTTAATTCTTATTTTGTCGTCTTCATTAACAAAGAGTTGACGTAATGCTATTGAGCTAATGTTCGAAGTAGAGACGCGTTGACTTGATATAAACATTCTTAGAATGTTCAAAGTGTTACGCTAGTACTTTCGTAAAAGATATTAGAGAGAATTATGCTATGAAAAAGATTTGTAAACGTCTTTAAGCAATGCAAGCAATCACTTGATAACAAAAGTTTGCAACTTTGACAATCGTAACAATAAGTCAAGACTTAAGATAAATTAAACACGATTTATAAGAGAGTCGTATTAGAAAATCTATATACTAAAGAAAATTCTTTTTGTTCGCTATGCTCGTTGTCGAGCATGTCGAACATTGCTTGTTTAGCTCGCTATCGAACATGTCGAACGTGTCGAACATTGTTCGCTTAGTTTGCTATCGAACATGTTGAGCATTGCTCGTTTGTCAAGTCGTCGAACATGTAGACAATCGTGCTTCGTGCTACATGTTGCGCTGTAGTTAATATATCACGTTGTTTCGAGCTAGGCTCGTAACAACGTATTCTTCTAGCGCATCATGTATTCGCAATCTCTTTTCGTTCATCTCTTGTCAACAATCTTCACGATCTCTCAATTCTTCTTTTTATCTTATGCTAGATTTCGCTAACTCTTTCGCTCAAAAGATGATGAAGTGACGACGATAACGTTCGAGAGATTGACAATCGCTACTACTCTATAATCGTCTTCGCGCATAGTTCGCTTATCACGATCTTGGAATAGAACAATATCGAGAGTGTTTAAACAATTAAGAAATGAGATGATAAATGCGATGACAATATAAGAATCTAAGCAATCGTGCGTCTTCGATTGTTTTCTTGAGTGAGAGCTTGAGCGATGTGCGATACTAGTTTTAGACTTAACGTTCGTGATTCTCATGAAAGCGTCGATTTTGTTAATCGTTTCGTTGTCATTCTTAATTACGAGAGAGTTGTCTAGAGTATGTTAGGAAAGCCCAAAAGTTTATTAAAAACGCGTTGTTAACGCTCACCTTAATTATCGCCAAGTTCATTAGATTGACTTGAACTTGTATTCTTGCGTTGTTAATAGAATCGCGCAAAGAGATTTCTAAAGACAAACCAAGAAAACGACTTGATCATCAAGAAAGATTGGCGATGCTTAATCAAGTTATTTACGTCATCGTTGTCAATATCATTTGTCTCGTCAATTACGATCAAGTCTTCCCAAAAGCGTTAAACACGTTCACGACGATAAAGATCTATTTACTTATTTGCACATCGAATCTTTTCCAATCTATGCGCACTTTTGTTACTCTCGTTTAAATCTACATTGTTCGCTATGCGTTTAAAGAAATCTTGAAGACTTGTGGCGCCTTTGATCGATACAAATTCGTCAAGACATCTAGTCTCTTCATTCTCTCACTTCTCTTCTTTGTGCCCTTTCTTTTCTCTCTTATCGATCGTATAATGAGGCTCAATACCTTTGTGAGCATCGTCGCTTAATTCGCAGGTTTATATATCGTATATCGACGAGAAACGATTATTAGAAAGTAGAGAAGAATCGAAGATAAAATCGTCTATTGTCTAGTCGAGAATAAAACATCTAAATCGACATCATTTGTGAGTATTGAAATTAGCGAATAAGGGTTTTGAAGATCGCATTTAGCCTCTAAGTTTGTCGCGTTTACAAAGAGCGCTAAACTTCACATAAACGATGAACGAGCTTGGTTTATTACCAATTGTGTCGCACGATCGTAAAGCGAGAATTGCTTCAAAATCGATAATTAAGAAATGAATGACAAAGTTGTCGAAGTCTAAAGAGAGAGTGAAATAATGTTGTTTCAATTCTTATTGTTTTTGCGACAATCTTGGCTATAATCGCTTTTAACACACTTAAGAGTTTCTAAATTCGTTAGATCATCTTCGTTAATGTTGAATTCCACATATTTGCATCTTTATTTTTAGTGTCTCTAGCGATTTCGTCTTTGTGATAAAAGGTCATCATAGAATTCTTGTCAATCAACTTAGTCGTACTAAAAGACTAGTAGAATTTAATGTTGTTTAAAATGATCGTGACCATCGTATCATGCAAGCGCAAAATAGTCAAGAAAAGACATAAATAAACGTAAAACTTGAGTTCAAGATTGTAGTTAAAAATCTAGAGTAAACAAGAGAGAGCAAAACGAAGATTATATGCATTTTTGGTTTTTGCAAAGACGCCATCGAAATCCTTTCTTTAATTAATGGATTTCTAAGAATCAATTCGAGCGACATCGTCTTCGTTGATGTCGTAAATGTCTTCTCTTCTTCAATGTCATTCATCGACGATCGCTAGTATCGTCGTTCGATCGTCAAATCAAACATACTTGATCTCTACTCTTGTCTCACTCTTTGCGACATTTCTTAGCTTAGCTTTCAATCAATACATGCTCGTATTCGACTTATATTGTTCAAGTCGCTAAGCGTTGCAACTTTTCGAGAAATGTTCGTTCGCCAAGTTTCGTCGATTGCTATTGTCTAGATCTTTAAACTTAGATTCTTGCATAAATTAGCGACATCGCGCTCTTCACGACATCTACGCAAAAGCTAGATCAACGTCTTGAAGCCACGTTATCAAATCGTCGCGATTACGACATCTTTATCGACGCAACTTGTCGATCAAGACAAAAGCTATTTTCTAAGAATTTCACTAATTGACTTCGACTCATCATTGCTATTTAGCTCCACGCTCAACCCCCTAGCGTTATGTTATCAAATCTTTGCTCGAAGGCGATCCTTATGAAAGCGATCGATCAAGCATACTTGTTGAAAGACTAAGAGATAATGATAAGGAATGAGGCAATTTCATTGTTAGTTGTGCAATAGTCGTGCTTTTGTCTTGCATTTGCTTCGCCTTTGCGATTGACATTAATTAAAAGACCTCAACCAAAGTCGCAACAAAGTTCAATGTCAACTAAATAATAATGAAACGATAACTAGCGAAGAGAAGCGAGAGTTCGAGGGTCTAGAATAATCGAAATTATCGCTAGGAGCCCTTTAGCTCGTCGCAAGCACGAACAATCTTCGATTGAATTAAGCAAAAGTCAAGAGTGTAAAAATAGCGAACAACTTTTGAGAGAGTAAGAATGTGTGTAAGAGAAAGCACGATGCTGCTGCTCGCTCCAAGGCTTTGACGAGAATGGACAATGTTCTATTACGAGCCAAGCAGTATATGAAGTACGCAAGAGTGTAGTACAAAGAACGAATACCTACATATGCTCTATTAGCTCTATTAGGAAAGCACGAGAAGCGAATGCTCTATTAGCTCTATTAGAGGAGCACGAGAAGCAATGCTTTACCAACTCTATTAGAAGAGCAAAAAGAGCATTGATGATCTCTTAGTATATAGATTTCGAACACGACTCTCTTATGAATCGTGTTCAATTTATCTTAAGTCTTGACTTATTGTTACGATTGTCAAAGTTGCAAACCCTTGTTATCAAGTGATTGCTTGCATTGCCTAAAGACGTCTACAAATCTCTTCAATAGCATAACTTTCTCTAATATTTTCGTAAAAAGTACTAGCGTAACACTTTGAACACTCTAAGGATGTTTGTATTAGATCAACGCGCCCCTATCTCAAACACTAGCTTATCAACATCACGCCAACTATCGAACATGAGAGACGACAAGATTAGAATTAACAAATTCAACGTCTATCATGAAGATCGAATCGACTTAGAGGACTAGCTTATGCAAGTGAATATTTATTTCATCTTTTATTCTATTCTAGTGAACAAAAAGACAATTTTCGCATTCACATTTCTTAGAGAAAGAGTTTAGCATTGGCTTAAGTTAAACTTACGCAAGTA